>SAMEA3663208__coassemble_51_pt1 | contig 87877 bp, 59 predicted proteins | sample SAMEA3663208__metabat2_high_PE_004 | metagenome-assembled genome bin SAMEA3663208 (sample SAMEA3663208) | pig gut metagenome | biome: pig gut; feature: pig-associated habitat; material: faeces | place: China | collected 2013
GAGAGCTTGAAGTTCGGGTTGATGTTCCACTCGTCCTGAGCGTAGATGCCGAGCTTGTTGAACTGCACGCGTGCTGCAGGCGATGTCTCACCGTTGTAGCCGTATGTGAGGCAGACAATCTCTGGAGCGGCACCTGTCAAGAAGTCATCAAGGCTTGAGTAACGATAGTAGCCAGTACCATTACGCATGTACTGGTTGTCAGCCATCTGGTGTTCAAATGACAAACCGCCCATCACCTTGTGGTTGCCAAGGTAGTATGTCACATCATCCTTCAAGTTCCATGTTGTAGTGTGAACGGCGTTCTGATGTGTGAAGAGCTCATAGCCGAGAGCCATGTAAATCTGGTTGTCCTTCAGGATGTCGATGAATGGGAACTCATCTGAGTCGGTGCCGCGAACATCGTCAGCCTTGGTGTATGTGGCGAGGAACTGGTTAGAGAGGTTCTCCGTCAGACGGCTGTTGAGGTCGAGCGAGAATGAGTGTACGATGTTGTCCATCGAATACATAGAGTTTGCGAAAGACATGGAGTACTGTGAGGTACGTGCGCCAGACATACGTGTACCACCATCCATTGACGATGAGTTAGGAGCGTTCCACACACGGTTCTTTGTGTAGTTGTAGCGGAGCGCGAGGTGATGGTTGTTCGTTATGTTCCAGTCGAGGCGTGCGAGGAACTTGTAGTTGCTCTCGTCAGCCGGGAAGCTGTTGTATGAGCCAGTGTCGTAGCCGTACTTCTGCTTCACATAGTCAGAGACTTTCTGGAGGTCAGCGGTTGTGGTGCGTGAGATGAAGTTGTCAGCGTCAGCCACACCGTCCTCTGATGCGCGCCAGCGGTTTGCCACTGTCGGCACCTTCTGCATCTCGCCGTTGACGAAGAGGAAGAGCTTATCCTTGACGATAGGACCTCCGAGAGTGAAGCCGTATGTTGTCTTGCGGTCCTTCTCGCGTGCGCCTGAAATCTGCTCGCCCTCTATGGCGTCGCCGCGCATGTTCTCGTTCTGATGATAGATATATGCTGAACCCTGGAATGTGTTAGTACCAGACTTGGTGATAGCATTCACACCACCACCGATGAATCCTGTCTGACGAACGTCGAACGGAGAGATGACAACCTGCATCTCCTCGATTGCCTCGATAGAGATTGGGTTACCACCGCCAGGGAGGTTTGATGACAGACCGAAGTTGTTGTTGAAGCTTGCACCGTCGACAGTGAAGTTAGCTGTGCGGCCGTCCTGTCCGGCGAATGTCATGCCGTTTCCTCCATAAGGAGAGAGACGGGTGTAGTCGGTTATACTGCGCGAGATTGACGGCATGTTCGTTATCTGCGCGTTAGAGATGTTTGTGGCAGCACCAGTCTTCTCGTTGGCGAACTTAGAGCCCTTACCGATGACAACAACGTCTCCGAGAACCTTTGCGTCCTCGTTCATCGCTGTGCTCAGGTTGTATGTCTCGCCGAGCTGGAGTGTGATACCAGTGACTTTCTTTGTCTCGTATCCGATATAGCTGATAGAGACTTGGTATGGTCCACCGACACGCATACCATTGATTGTGTACATACCCTTGGCGTTTGTCACAGCGTTATAACGTGTACCAGAAGGCTGGTGAACAGCCTCGACAGTAGCACCTATGACGTCCTCGCCATCAGCAGTTACTTTACCCGCAAGGCTTGATGTTGTTATCTGGGCAGTAGCCGTAGTGATAATCATCATCATAGCAGCGATAAGAAAAGCAATCTTTTTCTGCATAAATTTTGTGTGATTAAGTAATAAAAAAAAGAGTTATTCTCTTAAGAGTTTTTTGATATTTACGATGCAAAATTAATTAAATTTTTCCATACTATTGTTACATTTATGTTAAAAACTCACCTACGCTTGACAAATATCAACAAAAATCAGCCTATACTCCTGTTTTTGTGTTGTTTACAACATTATCCGGATGTTTTATCACACAAAACATTAACATCCTGATAATAAAAAGGGGGGGCATTAAGGAAGCTTTCTATAATTTCTATAATACAAACAGACATGGGATGATGCCGCGGCATCATCCCATGTCTGTTTGTGGAACGCTCGTAATATTTTCATGCATGACGCATTATACCCAACAACCTACGCATTATATATAAGGAATGTCATATAGGCTATGAAGCATAATGAGAGGACGGCACCTTCCCAGCGTGCCATAGTCTGTTTTGTGAACGAGAAGAACCATAGCAGGACTATGCTGGCGAAGAGCGTGGCGAGGTCAACGGTCGTTATCCCATCAGGTGAGAGAGGCACAATAATGGCTGAGACCCCAAGAATCATGAGGATATTGAAGAGGCAAGAGCCGATGACATTGCCAAGGGCCATAGATGTGCGGCCCTTCAAGGCTGCCACAGCGCTTGTGGCAAGCTCAGGCAATGATGTTCCTGCACCAAGAATTGTGATGCCTATGACAGCATCAGAGACTCCAAGCGTCGTGGCGAGCGATGTGGCATGCCCTACAAAGATATTGCTGCCGACTATGAGCTCTGCCAGGCCAACGAGAATCTTGAATGATATCTTGATGGCATTGTCCTTAACCTCTTGCTGTGGCTGGGAGGCCGGATTCTTTTGTGCTGTGCCACGTGCGATATAGAGAGTGTAGGCCACATATCCGATGAAACATACCAGCATGATGAGGGCCTCGGCTCTCGAAAGCAGCCCGTCCTTAAGGAAGAATATGAGCAGGAGTGTGGCGATGAAAGCGAACGGTATGTCGCGGCGGATTATATCCAGACTGACAGACATCGGATGAATCACAGCACATACTCCGACAATAAGAAAGACATTGAAGATATTGCTGCCGACAACATTGCCTATGGCCATGGCTGTGCTGCCATTGGTGGCAGAGACAACGCTGACACAGAGCTCTGGCATGGATGTGCCGAAGGCTACTATGGTGAGGCCTATGACGAGCTCTGATATTCTCAGGCGCCGGGCTATACTGACCGAGCCGTCTGTAAGATTGTCTGCTCCACGCAGGACTATCGCTATACCTAATATGATTAGTAATATATCTATCATGAAAACACTTTTTTTGACGGAAACAACTCCAGCCAAAGCCTAAAGAGCCGGGAATGACAATCTGCCACAGCATACTGACATGCTCTGATGGTTGTCTTTCCTGGCTCTAAGATGTTATTTCCTATTTGTTCTGTATGTCAGTTATAGAGTCACACGGGTATACAAATGCAGGAATATCGGTCAGTTGCCACCTGATGTGTGAGGCAGTCTGTTCACTCAGCAGCCTCCAGACGGTCATCGACGTTGTCACCCTCTGTTGGGGCAAGAGTCTCCTCGAAGTCTGTTATGCCTGCATTGACGAGGATGTTGTACCACTGTATGAGCTTCTTTATGTCGCTGTCATGGACGCGGTCACGGTCGTATGTCGGGAGTACCTGGGCGAAATACTCACGCAGCTCCTTTGAGCTTGCTTTCTTGTAGTTTATCTGTGTAGGCTTAGAATCCTCTTTCTGACCGACATTCTTAAGCACTTTCCAGAGAGGCATATCCTCATCGTCAGTATACATCGCTATGTCTGCAAGGCTTGTGACACGGTCAGAAGCGAAAGCAGGAATGCGTTTCTTTGCAGCATCAAGAGATTCAACTATAAGGGTTGCCTTACCGCGTGATACAAGGCGGAAGAGGCCCGGTTTGCCTGAAATGGCAAGAATTGTTTCCTTCATGATAATTTCTTGTTTCTTTTTCTATGTATTATCTGATTAATAAATATTGCTGTTCATCACTAAGCATAATGCCTTTATACCACACTTTCCTGACAAAATTGATGTGCCTGGCAGATGTGCCAGCAGACTGTCATAGACGGTTCATGCCGTGTGACAGAGTTGGAACAAGAGGCAATTCTGCTGACTCATGGGATTAGCGTGGTGAGCACAAAGATTCCCCCATGGATGTGTGGGACTGTCTGAAGGGTGCGTAAAGGGGATGTGTTGGGGATATTATTGTGGCAGACAGGTTCGGGGTTATTGATGTTTTTTAGCCCCATGGCCACTGGTTTGGGGTGTGCGCATATGGCAGCAAGACAAGGCTTGTGTGGAATGCACTCCATTCCGCACACCAGCCCGTGTGTATATTTGTGGAGTCTTGTTATCCAAACTGTTCAGCCTAATATCTTCTCTATTTGCGGTCTGACAGGTGTCACCCCATCGTTCACAATGACATAGTCTGCCCGGTGTTCCTTCTCCTCTTGCGCCATCTGGCGGTTTATCCATTCGAGAGCTCTCTCACGGGTTATGGAATCACGTTCAATAATACGCTTGATGCGCATCTCTATCGGTGCGGAGACACAGACGACACGGTCGACATACTTCTCAAAGCCAGCCTCGAAGAGTATTGCCGATTCCATCCATCTATAACCAGAAGCGACGAAATCCTCTGCCACAGCAGGATGGACAATACTGTTTATCAGAGCATTGTTCTCAGGCGAATGAAGCAGGAATGATGTCAGGGCAGCCTTATCGAGCATTCCATCAGGGAAGATATCTTTCCCCACGGCATGAGAAAGTCTTTTCTGCAGGGAAGGGTCTGAGCGCATGAGACGTTTGGCTCCTGCATCACAGTCATATACATCAATGCCGTAATCAGCGAGGATTCTGCAAACATAGCTTTTACCGCTGCCTATTCCGCCGGTTATGGCATATGTTGTCTTTGCCTGTCTATTATTCTCCATTATTATTATAAGGCAGAGGAACTTAATGATTGAACCTTTGGAGAGCTTATTGCTCTATGAGATAGTCGGCGCTTGTTGTTGTCAGCTTAGGGTTGCGTGCCTCCCTTGGCGCCCGTATAAGTTTCAGCTGACACTGCTCCAATGTGCCATTCTCTGTTGTGTTATAATCAGCTACAACAGAGAATTGTGCTGTGGATATTGTATTATAGTGTGAGGCTCCCACGACATAGCTGACCGTCACCGTTGGCGGGAAGAAGCGTAATGTGCGGCCTTCAGGTACATTTATCGGCACGATAGGCACAGAGGCGGTAGCCTCGACCATAATATCTGGGCAGAAGGTCACAGTCACTTCATCAGGCACTGGCTTTGCGCCATGTATGTGTCTCAGCTTGACCTTGCGGCGTATGGTGTCAGTGAAGTTGACGATATTCAGCCTCTCGGTATACACCTCGGCTATACTGTCGAGGAGATGCTCGGACGAATAGACATACACACTGTCTGGCTGGAACTTCACCTGGGCGAGATAGTACGTGTCAGCTGGTCGCACCTTGCCGTAGAGCTTTACGGGGAAACGCCTGTTCATGCCCCGGTTGTAAGGAAACTCAAGTCTGTCAGGCTTCATCTGCAGAATCTTAGATGAGCCATACAGCTGCTGCGAGACCAACTTCATCAGCTCTCCACCGGCCACTGTGCAGCGGTCATTGTTACGTGCGTATGTGCTGAATGGAATCTTGACAGTCTTCAGCTTGTCGCCCCAAAGATATGCCGCGATGGTGTATCCCTTATCTCTTATCGTGGCATGTATGTCCGCATTGTCCTCATCGAGGAGAATGACATTCTTGGGGACTCCTGTCAGCTGAACATGGACGGTTATCTCGCGCTCCATCGTATCGTTAAGCACGGACATGAACCAATATGCCGCGCTAAGAACGAGGAAGAACAAAAAAATCAGAAACTCCCTGTTGAATGTCCCGAACAGGAGGTCTCTGACAATCGTCATGATGTTTGGTAACTGACGGAGTTTCATTCGCTCTTGGTTGTTTTGTGTGCTCTGTTCTAAGCTCTATAGGCTGAGCATTGTGAGCCTGCCATTCATTTTCCAGTCACTCCTCCTCATGACAGGCTCACCAATGCCTCTTATGGCATCGCATCTCAGGATGCCGTCACAGTTTACTTCTGCTCTGGTGCGGCAGCGAAGAGGTATCCCTTCTCCACCTTTATTGTAACGCCTTTTGCAATCTCCACCTCGACGATATTGTCAGCAGGGTCAACCCTTTTCACCTCACCATGTACGCCACCGCCTGTAACTACCTTTGAGCCTATGGCGAGTGAGTTCTGGAAAGTGCGTATCTCTTTCTGCTTCTTCTGCTGTGGACGTATCATGAAGAAGTACATTATGGCGAACATGACGAGAAGCATAATAATCATTGACATGCCACCGCCTTGTGCTGCCTGTGCAGCGAGGATTGTAAGTGTCATTCCTTTAGTTCTGTTTTTTTATGGTTATTAATCTGTTATTCTTGTGTTGGATATCCAGCGTGCAAAGCCATCATCACCCACGACTCCATCTGGCACATATTACCGTCTTGGACTTTCCCGTCGGTCAGTAAGCGTAAGTATCAATCTGTCCAGCATGGAGCAGAGCCTGAGCGGACATGTCCATTCTCATGTTGTGGTGTCTGGCCTCCGCGAGCCCCATTGTCCCTCTCTTAGTATCTCTGCTGCTTCTCAGGCATTGGCTTCAGCATTTTCCCTGACTCAGACAGCATGCGTGCTATGGCGTCGAGCATACCGTTGATATATCTGCCAGACTTAGGAGTGCTGTAGTTCTTTGCGAGGTCTACATACTCGTTTATGGTGACAGAGACAGGTATTGCTGGGAATGTGAGCATCTCTGCTATGGCTATCTGCATTATGACAACGTCCATATACGCAAGTCGTGAGAAGTCCCAGTTGCGCGATGTGTTGGTCATATATTTCTGATACTCGTCGGCATGTAGTATTGTTGTCCTGAAGAGTTTCACGGCAAAAGCCCGGTCATCAGGGTCCTTGAACTCTGGTAGCAACTCTTGTGCGGCTCCGTTGGCCTCGTCGAATCTCTTTATTGTCTTCAGCACGAAAGTGTCTATCACCGCCTTGTCATCATTCCAGTAGAGTGATTTCTCCTCAAGGAGAATGTCCAATGCCTCATTGTCAATGATGAAAGTCTTGTAGAGTTTACGCCACAGCTCTCTGTCGTCGCTATATTCTGGTTCATCAGGACGGTTTATATATTCCTGGTAAATCTCGCTTTGCTCTATTATATCAAGCACTTTACGTACGGTAGTGACATCATCAGTCCATGTAGACCGCTGTGTCTCACGCCATTTGGCGAGAGCGTCGTTATCCTTCAGCTGTGCCGCGAACTTGTTCATAGCCAGCCTCGTTGATGGCATAGGGCCTTCTCCACGGTTGTGTCTGTTGATGGCTATCTCTGTACGTTTTGCCGCTACGTCAGTAATAGCTACTATCAAGTCAAGGAGATAATTGTAAAGGTCGTATGCCTTGTCAAGACTGTAGAGCAACTCCTTCTCTGCATTCTCGAGATTGTTATTCCCGTTCTGGTAGTATGCATAGGTTAACTGTACTATCTTTATACGTATAAGTTCTCTGTTTATCATGCTCTATTTAACAGGATTATCCTATCCTTTTATGTTGAGGTTTACCTTTTTGTGAGTGCAAAAATAGATAAAATATAGCATTCTTGCAAGAAATTCAACCCTTTTTCTACGTTTTTTAAGATAATACTTGCTGGAACGGGAAAAAAGTAGTAATTTTGCGCCGCATTTCGCGTTTACGTGCTTCTCTGGCATATCTTCAAGGATATTCCGGGCGGCAATGTGTGATGGCGAATTAAGCAAAAATAAACTTTCATCAATTTATTACAAACTTAATTTAGAGTAACACAATTATGTTAGAAATTAGCGTATCAGGCCAGTCACGTACTGATCTTGGCAAGAAGGCATCAAAGTTGCTCCGCAAAGAGGGGCTCATCCCATGTAACATCTACGGCATCGAGAAGGGTGAGAACGGTCTTCCAGTAGCGAAGTCTTTCGTCGTTCCATTCTCTGAGATTCGCAAGGTTGTCTACACTCCTAACGTTTACGTAGTGAACATCAACATCGACGGTGTTGAGAAGAAGGCTGTCATCAAGGAGCTCCAGTTCCATCCAGTATCAGATGCTCTTCTCCACGTTGACTTCCTCGAGATTACAGCAGAGAAGCCTGTGACAGTAGGTATACCTGTCAAGCTCGTCGGCCACGCTGCCGGTGTGCGTAACGGTGGACGTCTTGCCCTCGCTGTACGTCAGCTGAAGGTTACTGCATCTTATCTCAACATCCCTGAGATTCTTGAGATAGACGTTACTCCTCTTGAGATTGGCAAGTCAATCAAGGTTGGAGAGCTCCACTTCGAGGGACTTGAGTTCGCAACATCTAAGGAGGTTGTCGTATGCTCTGTACAGATGACACGTCAGGCACGTGCTGCTGCTCAGGCTGCGAAATAACAACTGGCCGCAAAGGAAATATCGGCACCGGGGCAACGCTTCGGTGCCTTTATTTATTTAAGACCTGCTGTATCGTATATAATGGCAGTATGAATAGACGGATATGACAGGGCAGACAAGCATCCCCAGAATGGCAAGCAACCATTCCCAGAAGAGCAAACAGGCATCCCCAGAATGGCAAGCAACCATTCTCAGAAGGGCAAACAGGCATCCTATGAAGGGCAAATATACATCCTCTAAAGGGTAAGGAGGCATCCCCCGAAGAGCATACGGACTTTCATGGCAGAGCAGATGATTATGCAAGAGCAGTGTCAGTAATATCCCCCGAAGGCCTTACGAGCGCGCTGGCAGGTATACCCAGAGTCATGGCGAGGATGGTATAAGGAGACATTTCCTGCCATCTGCACATTATCATTCCATAGTCGGGATAGTCATAGGACACTGACCAAGAAGCTCGCCCACAACATCCACACCACATCATCCCTATAGGGAGAACACAAGAATAAGCCAAGACGGAGAAGCATGGCACACCTTATATCATATATAACGAGGTTCTTCAGAGCCTCAGGGACAACAGAACAGGAACAGAACAATAACAATATGGACAAATATCTCATAGTTGGCCTGGGCAATCCAGGCGCGGAATACCACGAGACCCGCCACAACAGCGGATGGATGGTGGCAGACAAACTGGCGGCAGACCTTGGTGCCACATTCTCTGACAAGCGCTATGGCTACATCGCGGAGGCATCGCTGAAAGGGCGCAAGCTATTCATACTTAAGCCTACGACATTCATGAATCTCTCTGGCAATGCTGTCAGATACTGGCTCAACAAGGAGAACATTGACACAGAGCGCCTGCTTGTCATTGTCGACGAGCTGGCATTCCCTGTGGGCAAGATGAAGCTGAAGGGGAGCGGTTCGAATGGTGGACACAACGGACTGGGGCACATACAGCAGCTCATTGGCCAGAAATACGCACGCCTGCGCATTGGCATCGGCAACGAGTTCGCCCAGGGCAGGCAGGTGGATTATGTCCTCGGGAAGTTCACGGACGAGGAGCGGACACTACTCAACCCTCTCATGGACAAGGCCGTAGAGTGTATCAAATCGTTCGTCCTTGCAGGCATTGACCGCACAATGAACCAGTATAACAAATAACCCTCACACGGGGACAACAATCAGGAAAATGGAACATACGCCCAAACTAAAGCACCAAGATACGGCACGCCTTGACAAATGGCTATGGGCGGCCCGTATATTCAAGACACGCACGATAGCAGCCAACGCATGCAAGAACAGCCGTGTCAGTGTCAGTCCTGTTGGCAGCGACGGCTCGGCAGCACCATCGGCAGCTCTCGCCAAGCCATCACGCACCGTGAAATGTGGCGAGGTGATACACGTGAAGAAATCACCTGTGACATACTCTTTCCGCATCCTCAACTGCATAGAGCAGCGTGTCGGCGCGAAACTCCTCGTCGAGGTCTATGAGAATGTCACCGAGAAGAAGCAGTATGAGCTGCTTGAGATGTCGCGTATATCAGGGTTCATCGACAGGCAGCGTGGCACAGGACGCCCCACGAAGAAGGAGCGCCGCGCCCTCGACGACTTCAATGCCATACCCGTTTTCGGCTTCGACGGCGAGTATGACGACGATGATGACATGTTCGACTTTGACGAGTAGCCACCCCGCCATCCCTGCCCTGCTCCCCCTGTGGCCTTATCCCCCACCCTCTCACGTCTTGGCATGATGTGCGTACAGCCTGTGCCATGCCTCCCCCACATGTCCTATGGCTATACTTGCGGCAGTGTTTCATGCAGGCACAGGTATACCCATGAGCTACGAGACGGCATGACGGCGCTCCGTCCTCCAAGCCCCCAGCCGTCATCAGACATAACCCATAAAACGTCCGACACAAAGTGTTCTTAGCAGTAGTAATAATCTATCTCATAGTGCTTATGTCCATAAGCCGCCTGACATCACGTCAGTCAGGCAACAGCGCCTTCTTCTCAGGCGAGCACCGCTCGCCGTGGTATATGGTCGCTTTCGGCATGATAGGCGCGAGCATCTCGGGCGTGACATTCGTCTCTGTCCCGGGCATGGTGCTCCAGCAGGACATGACATATCTCCAGACATGCCTTGGATTCATCCTTGGATATTATGCTGTGGCATACATTCTTCTGCCACTCTACTATCGTCTCCGCCTGACAACGATATACACATACCTTGGCAAGCGCCTTGGCCACAGCAGCCATCTGACAGGCACCATCTTCTTCTTTATCTCCAAACTCGCAGGCGCTGCCATACGTTTCTATGTCGTGTGCATGCTTCTCCAGCGCTTTGTCCTTGACCCTTACGGCATTCCGTTCTTTATCACCGTCCCTGTCCTTGTGCTGCTGATATGGCTCTACACACGGCGTGCTGGCATCAAGACCCTTGTCTGGACCGACACGCTACAGACTCTCTTCATGTTCGTGGCCGTCATAATGATAACCGCCGCAGTCATCGGGAGGCTTGACATGTCGCTCACAGAAGCCGCCCGTGCCGTCATGGACAACCCCATGAGCCGCATCTTTGTCTTCGACGACGCCACCTCACGCCAGTATTTCTGGAAGCAGTTCCTCTCCGGCGTGTTCATCGTCATCGTGATGACGGGCCTCGACCAGGACATGATGCAGAAGAGCCTCACATGCCCCACACTGAGTGACGCCCAGAAGAATCTCTGCTCATACGGCTACGCTTTCGTCCCCGCCAATCTTCTTTTCCTATTCCTCGGTGTGCTTCTCGTCATCCTCTCCACGCAGCAGGGCATCGCGTTACCAACAAAGGGCGACGAGCTCCTGCCGTCGTTTGCCGCCACAGGATATCTTGGCGACACTGTCCTGGCTATCTTCGCCATAGGTCTCGTGGCATCATCATTCTCGAGCGCCGACTCTGCCATGACGGCCCTGACCACTTGTTTCTGCATCGACATCTGCCGCCGTGGCGATGACGAACGCCTCCGACGGCGTGCCCACATGGGCATAATCATGCTTTTCATCATAGCTATACTCATATTCGACAGTATCGGCTCGTCGAGCGTTATCGACCTCATATACGTCGTCTGCGGCTATACCTACGGTCCGCTGCTCGGACTTTTCCTTTTCGGGATGACCACCCGCTATGCTGTCAGAGACCGTCTTGTCCCCTATGTCTGCATCCTCTCTCCTGTCATATGTTACACCATAAACATCGTCTCGCTGCGTCTGTGGGACTATCATTTCGGCTATGAGATGCTCATGCTGAACGGTCTGCTGACTTATCTCGGGCTATTCATGCTCCGTACTGGCAAGAGATAGCCAAACACAATATACAATGAACCCGAAAGACACCGTATGGACTGTTCCCCATGCGGTGTCTTTCATTTTCCTGGTTATACACTCCGATGACCTTCTTTTTATCTGCCCTCTATCCACATGAATAGGGATAGCATAATTACCCACACCATTCCGCTCACATAAGGACAACAGCCACTGCAACAGTGGCATGCGACTGTGTCCGATTCCCCCTACCCTATACGAATGAGACAAACTTGAAGATGCGACTCTATGCGTCATTGCCTATATGATTGTGGGTTATGCATTGGGCGATGGCATATCTTCGCTCGGCCATGAATAGCAGCAAAAGGACAGCAAGCGCAAGAAGACTAATGGCAAGCCCCGGCATCAGTCCACGGGGGACGAAGCGGAACTCCACCTCGTGAGTGCCGGCAGGCACAAGGATGGCCGACATGCCATAGTTGACTGGATGAACGGGGACAGGTTCGCCGTCAACGAAAGCCGTAAAGCCCTTATCTGCCACCACGCTGAAAAACACATAGTTTTCTCTAGGCATAGTCATCATGGCCGTAAAGCCGCGTGTAGTGCCGTTGAAACTCTGCGAGCTGCACACACGGCGCTCTCTCACGAGACTGTCGATATCTGAGACTACAGACGGGCGACATAACGGCAACACCCTTGAGAACTCCGTCGAAAGGCTGTCAGGCACAACCATAGCGTCAAGCATGACAGCAGGCATATCAACTGAAGGACCAGAGGAAAGTAAAGAATCTGCCATGCTCTCAGTCATAAACCGTGTGTACGTGAATCCCATGGGTATATAGTCCACATTAAGATACCGATGGAGGTCATCGCCAGCATTGTTTCTGCCACTGTCCTCGGCAGCCACAACGCTCAGTCCGGCGGGCAATACGCTGTCATGTGCATTATCGAAAGTGACGATTTCCCTCACTGACATGAGGGCATAGAACGAGCGATGGTTGATATTTGGTGTGAAAGAGACTCTCCCATGGCATCCCGTAGAGTCAGCCAAAGCGAAGACTCGCATAGCAGCGTTGTTCGGCACAGAATGGAATGTCTGGACATCAGGGCGGTTCAGGAGCATCGCTACATTGGGATAACCGGGCGAGATGAACGCCGTGCGGTAATGCATATCCTCCGCCGAGCGCTCCACATCGTTATCCAGCACGTATGTCCTCGCCATAGCCCAGTGCTCAGGATCAACATGTCTGAGATATGGCTCTGTACGTATGGCATAGAACGCCCACATCTGCATGACCACACAGACCGCCATGCCGCCCACGAGCACCATACGCCGTGCCCCACTTCTGGCATATAGCAGCAGGCAGAGTATGCTCACAAGGAAAAGCAGGACATACAGCCCAGCGATAAGCTCTGGTATCTCCCGCACCTCTGCCTGCCAGCCATGGCCGAGACACACGGCGAGGGCGAACACGGACAATCCGCAGCATGCGTATAGCGTGACACAACTCTGGCTCAAGCGTTTATCGTCCCGCTCCATCCACATGGCTGTGGCGAGGGAGAGGAACAGCGAGAGGGCATACCCCCATCGGACATAATTGGGGTTTGTCATCATGGAGAATGCAGACGTGCAGGGCGTCAGATAGACGAGGACAGAGAGGAGAAGGAGCCATGATATCCAATCACGGCGGACACGCCACCAGTATAAGAATGCCATAAGGACACCCACGACTGGCAAAGTGACTGAACAGCTGTTCCAGCCTGAGAGGCGGAAGAGTGATGTCGGCTGTTCTATAACCTGGGGCATGAGGAGGGTACGGAGGCGATCCAGAGCATACCACCATGCTGTATAGTCAAGTCCAGAAAGGCGTGTTATGCGTGGGTTGCCCATCAGATGCAGGGCTGTCGGCAGAAGGACTATGGATGACATGGCGACTCCTAAAGCTGTGGCACCAACGCCTGCCATTATGCGCCGGAGAGGAAGGCGGACATCTGAGAAGACAAAGCGGCAGAAAAGATAAATGATTGCGGCGAGGAAGCTGCACACGGCAAAATAATAGTTTACAAACGCCACAGCGAAGGCCGCCAGCGTGAGCGTCGTCATTGAATAGCGCTCCGAGCGTATAAATCTCTCTATACCCAATAACAGCAGAGGGAAAACTATGAGAGGCTCAAAGAAATGGTAATAGAACGAATTAGTGATGGCATAAGACGAGAAACAGTACATCAAACCTCCTATGCGACTGTTCTGCTTGCCTACTCCCATCTTGCGGATATAAGCATATGATGTGGCGAAAGCACACATATACTTTAGCACGAGGGTAAGAAACAGCCCATGAACAATACACCTGTATGGCAGAAGGGCTACAAGCCATACAAAAGGCGATGTGAGTGAGTAGAAAGCATATCCCGCCCAAAAATTATCACCGACGTATGTGTTCCAGCTCCAGAACGGTGTGCCTGACTCCAGCATACGCTTCGTCTCCATGATGAAGGGTATCTGCTGCCGCATATAATCGGTACATATCATGAATGTCCCATACTGCCAGAAGACTGGCAACGCGCCGACAATGACAATGACGGTGATAAGCAATAATGTTCGTTTCATGTTCCTCTTGTCTGTTCTATTTATCTGGAGGCTTGTTCCAGACACATTCCTTGCACCGCCGCTATGCATGACAAAGACATTGCAACACCTCATATCCTTTGACAATCCAGCTCTCTCTGCGATGCAATCATTAATGATTAATATGGTTGAATATGCTCTATAATTTAGTAATTACTGGGTAATCACATTATAATTACTATGTATTTACATTATAATTACTCAGTCTTTATACTATAATTACTGTGTCTTTATATGTTTATTTCTCGGTTATCATATTATTAGTGACAGGAAATCGGCTAATCATATTATACTGGAAGGCAACTTACACTTAATCCATAATATAAAATGAATGACGGATAATCTGTAACGGGTGGGCTATATCTCATCCTGAATAATGAATCGTGGGCGCTCCTTTGTCTCCATATATGTCTTCCCGACATACTCTCCGACTATGCCCAGGGCAATCAGCACACATCCTGTGCAGAACCATATTGACAGCATAAGCGAAGACCATCCCCTGACCACTTGCCCTATCAGGTTGCAGTAGGCTATCCAACATAGCACACCAAGCGATATGCCGACGAAGACCATCCCGAGCACGGTTATAAGGCGGATGGGCTTTATGGAGAACGATGTGATACCGTCGACGGCAAGGTTAAGCATCTTAGACAATGGGTACTTTGACTCACCAGCAAGTCGTTCAGTCCTGTCATAGTAGACCATCGCTGATTTATAGCCAATCGTCGGAACGAGTCCTCGCAAGAACAGATTACGTTCCTTGTATGAGAGGAGGCTTCTTATGGCACGCTTAGTCATGAGCCGGAAATCAGCATGGTTGTATATCGTTTTTGTCCCCATGGCGTGCATGAGTCTATAGAACACCTGCGCCGTGGTACGTTTGAATGCCGTGTCATGCTCGCGTCTTCTCCTTACCCCATATATGATATCATACCCTTCATCACATTTCATTACCATCTCTTTTATAGCATTCTCATCGTCCTGGAGGTCAGCATCTATGGTTACAGCCATGTCACACATGTCAAGAGCAACCGTAAGTCCGGCAACAAGGGCATTCTGATGACCCACATTATTAGCGAGACATATACCTCTCACACGCTTATTTGCAGCGTGCAACTCGCATATCATCTCCCATGTGGCATCGCGTGAACCATCGTTAACATATAGAATCAGGCTTTCGGGGTCGACGATTCCCATATCCACCATATCATCGAGGAGGGCGCAAAGCCGCTCATTGGTAACATTGAGTACTGCTGTCTCATTATAACACGGAACAATGACGGCAAGCTTGTTGGGTGTGTCCATAGGGCGTTCTACTATTAGTGTGTTGCTCGTCCCTTCAAGCAGAATAGAAATAAAGATTTGGATTATGGAGAAATACACAAAAAAAGCGCAGGGACAGTATCATCACCCGTTCCACTGCTTGAGGCCGTAGGATAGCCCATTAATGTCAGAACGAGCAACCTACGACCCCACGCCGATATGAATAAATACACGATACCTTACTATTGCATACATGCCATCATGCCACTCCCATTTCCAGGGAATGGCTCTGGCAATACACAACGTAGGCACGATATAGATATATCATACCACGTGGCATCCGTCGTTGCTGTGTCTCAAGACATTAATGTTGATAAGTTTCCTACGCTTTCAAGCAGTCAGAGAACATAGCGTATGACAAACGCCTTATAAATTATGTATTTATACCCTGCCCCCAGAATATGCTTCGTGGGGGATACTTTGGGTAATTCAATGCAAATTTACATTCTTTTTGCGAGTTATGCAAGCAAATAGCACTATATTTTTGGTAACGACATGATTTTGGGGATATTACCACCTGTCTTTGCTTATTGTGACATCTATAAACTGTAGGATGTAATGTGTAGACCTGGACGACTTATGAGACAGGGCAATAAAAAAAGCCTGCCGGGGGCAGGCTGTGATCCACAGACATGGTGAATGTGGGTATATGGAATCAACGCATGGGGCTGTCAGCGTGCTACGCCTTGTCGAGATTATCTCTCCAAAGGTATTTCCTTGTCTCATGGACAATGACAGTGGAGAGGAAAAGCAGCGAGAGGAGGTTAGGGATAGCCATGAGGGCATTGAATATATCAGCGATGTTCCAGACCATCTCAAGGCTTATCACCGCTCCGATATAGACTGTCAGGATGAATAGAATGCGGTAACAGGCGAGTATTCTCCTCACGGTCTTCGCCGCCTCTGCGTCCGTCATGGTGTGGCGCTTGGTTCTTGAGCTGAGCCATTTGTTAGCGAGATATTCTGTGCCGCGCTCTCCGTAATAGCTCCAGCCGAGGATAGTGGAGAAGGCGAACGTCAGGAGTCCGAAGACAAGCAGCGGCTCTCCTATATATGGTATCTTGGAGAATGCGAGACGTGTCAGCACTCCACCGTCCTCAACCCTTATATCGGGATAGGCAAGTATGGAGGAGACGACGACGATGCCTGTTATGGCGCATATGACAACAGTGTCCCAAAATGTGCCGGATGATGACACAAGGGCTTGGCGTACAGGGTTTCTTGTCTGTGCCGCAGCGGCTACAAGGGGAGCTGAGCCGAGGCCTGACTCATTGGAGAACAATCCGCGGGCGATACCGTATCTGGCGGCGATGATTATGGCCGAGCCTGCCAGTCCGCCAGTGGCGGCGTCGTCTGTGAACGCTGACTCAACAATGAGGCGTATGGCTGGGAGTATGAAGCTGCTGTTTATGCAGAGGATGACGACACACCCGATGACATAGAGCAATGCCATGAACGGCACGAGAACCTTACAGCAGCGTGCTATGCTCTTCACTCCGCCTATTATGACAGTCGCCGCGAGTATTGTCGTCAGCACTCCTGTCGTGACGGTCGGAATGCCGTATGTCTCATATCCCATTGTCGACATGGCATTCGACTGTACTGACGCTCCTATCCCGAAGGTCGCTATTGCTGTGAAGAGGGCGAATGCAATGGCCATCATACGCCAGAAGCGCCTCATAGTGTTGCTGCGCGCGCTGCCGCCAAGACCATACTCAAGGGCGTACATCGGGCCTCCGAGCATCTTCCCGTCATGACTCGCAACCCTGTATTTGACAGCGAGAAGGGCCTCTCCATACTTTGTCGCTATGCCGAAAACGCCTGTCAGCCAACACCAGAAGACCGCTCCTGGGCCTCCCAGCGCGACAGCCGTTCCCACTCCGATGATGTTCCCTGTGCCTATGGTGGCGGCGAGAGCGGTGGCGAGAGCGGCGAATTGTGACACATCGCCGTCAGAGTCGGTGTCCTTGCTGACAGAGAGACGTATGGCCTTCAAAATATGACGCTGGGGGAAATGAAGACGTATGGTAAGGAAGATGTGTGTGCCGAGAAGAAGGACTATCATGGGCCAACCCCATAATATTCCGCTTAATTGGGCGAAAATTTCGTTCAAATATTCCATAAAGCAAAGTATAAACTAAAATTTAATGCAAAAGTACACTATTTATCCCATATAACCAAACAATATGTAAACAATATGCTCATTATTATGTAAAAAAGCAATCTTGGCATTCTGTTGTATTTACCGAGATTAAGAAAAAAAGTAAAAAAAAAAGATGTTTCGGGATTAAACTTTTCGCGTTTATCTGAGTCATATAATCGAAATTGCCTGTGAAGGTAAGAGTGACAATTAGTAGTTAGAATCTGTTAAGCATACATTTTTCTCTCTCTTCTATTAATGTGAAGGCGCCGAGCAGTAGTGATACTCCCCGACGCCATTTTTTAATTTTGTGCCCTCTGGTGGCCCGCTGTGCGCCACCATGGTGTTCATAATGCTGGTCTTTGCCGATTTCTGCGCACCTGCTGGCGCTTGGTTTCTCTGCAGCTTACTCAGCCCATACGATATAGTCATCCTTGCGTGCCACCTGTGGTTTGAGCGCGTCGGGTGCCGCATAGCCTACTATGCAGTGTCCTATGCCCTCATATTCGCCCTCTATTCCGAGGCTTCGGAGTATCTCCTTGCCTTCCTCGCTCTCAAACTCCTCCTTCGCACGGTGTATCCAGCAGGAGCCGAGTCCGAGGCTGTGGGCAGCGAGCATGAGGTTCTCCATGACGAGCGAGCCGTCATATACATGTGTGCCGACGCTTTTCTTGGCGAGCACGACGAGCACCACTGGCGCACCGTAGAAGGGGTCGGCGCCGGGTGCGGTGCTGGTCTTGAGGTTGCGTCCCATGATGATGTCTGAGTTCATGCGGCTGAGTCTGTCGCGCAGCTCACGGTTTGTGACGGCAATGATGAGAGGCGACTGGCTGTTCATTCCTGTCGGGGCGTATGTCCCAGCCTTGCATATCTCCTCTATGAGCTCGCGTGGAACAGGTTGCGAGGTGTACTTCTTCACGCTGCGGCGTGTGATGATGTTCTGTATTGTCTCGTTCATTTTGCGTTGTGATAGTTATGTTATTCTATAATAATGTGTATCTGTATGCAAAATTAGCTCATTTTTTGATAACAGGCAAGAATAAGGTAATAAATAGTGTATGATAACATTTTTTTCAGCATCCACTAATTCATATTCCATTTTTTATTACTACCTTTGCACGGAAATAGCCATATCACAAGATATTACCCTGTCAATGAGAAGACAAACAATCATATCGTTCATAATGTTCCTGGCCATATTCCTGGTGGCGAGCGGTGGTGTGCCCACCCTCTTCTCTTCCAGCCATATGGGCCATGGCTCACATGGAGACGGGGATAACGACACGACGACTCAGGATACGACATTAGCAGACAAAGGGCTCATCAGACCATCGGCTGACTCTGCCAAGGCCGTCGGGCCTGGCAAAATGGCTTCTGGCATGGTCGACACGACAGCGATGGACTCTATCTCCTTAGCCATATACAAGCATAACAAAGCCATTGACGACTCGCTGCGCCTTGACTCTATCAACCGCAGGAAGAAGAAGGGCATAGACGCTCCTGTCACATATTCGGGGGAGGACTCGCTTGTCTATCTCGCATCTTCCAAGACGGCGCATATCTATGGCGACGCGAAGGTGGACTATGAGAACATGAAGCTTGAGGCTGAGCGCATACACATGAGCCTCGACTCGAGCCTCGTCCATGCCGAGGGCGTGCAGGACAGCACAGGCGAGAAGATAGGGACGCCAATCTTCAACATGGGCAACGACAAGTATGAGAGCGACCGCATGTCGTTCAACTTCAAGACGAAGAAGGGCCTTATAAACAATGTCTACACCGAGCAGGAGGACGGATTCATGGTCTCTGAGGTCTCCAAGCGCGACAGCTCAGGAGTCATATACCTCAAGCATGGCAAGTACACGACATGCGACGCAGAGCATCCTGACTTCTATATAGCACTGTCTAGGGCGAAGATGCGGCCCGGAAAGGATGTTGTCTTCGGCCCGGCATACCTCGTAGTCGCAGATGTCCCCCTGCCGTTAGCCATCCCCTACGGCTTCTTCCCATTCTCAAAGAGCTACTCATCGGGATTCATCATGCCAACATACGGTGACGAGATGTCGCGCGGATTCTATCTCCGCGATGGCGGATACTATTTCGCCATGAGCGACAAGATGGACCTCAAGCTCCTCGGAGAGATATACACAAAGGGCTCATGGGGAATCTCTGCCGCGAGCAACTACAAGAAACGGTACAAATACTCAGGCTCGATATACGCCTCATACCTGAACACAAAGACTGGCGACAAGGGGCTGCCAGACTATCAGGAGCAGAAGAGCTTCAAGATACAATGGTCCCACCGTCAGGACTCAAAGGCCAATCCATACTCCCAGTTCCAGGCCAGCGTTAACTTCGCGACGACAAGCTACGAGCAGAGCAACCTCACATCGATGTACAACCCGCAGGCCATGACACAGAGCACGAGGACATCGTCTGTCAGCTACAGCACACAGTTCTCAAGCATCGGCATGTCCATATCGAGCACATTCAACCTCTCACAGAACATGAGAGACTCGACGATAGCGATGACTCTGCCTGACCTGAACATATCAATATCACGCTTCTACCCATTCAAGCGCAAGCACGCTGCGGGCAAGGAACGCTGGTACGAGAAGATATACATGAGCTATACGGGCAATATCTCCAACTCCATCAACGCCAAGGAGAGCGAGATAATGCACAAGTCATTCACAAAAGACTGGCGCAACGGATGGCAACACCAGATTCCGATAGGAGGAGCATTCACCCTCTTTGATGCCATAAACATCACGCCATCATTCAACCTGACAGACAGGACATACTTCACCAAGGTGAACAGATCGTGGGACGAGGAGACACAGAGGGAGGTCTGCGATACCGTAAGCGGATTCCATAACGTCTACAACTGGAACCTCAGCCTCCAGGCTTCGACACAGCTCTACGGCATGTACATACCGAGCAGGAAGCTTTTCGGCGACAAGATTATAGGCATCCGCCACGTCTTCAAGCCGTCAGTGAGCTTCAGCTACGCCCCCGACTTCTCACAACACCACTACGGATTCTGGGACTCATACCAGAAGACGAACCCTGACGGCTCAGTAGAGCTTGTCGAGTACTCGCCCTATGCCAACAACCTATACGGCACAGTATCACAGGGAAAGACAGGGTCCCTGTCGTTCGATATCAGCAACAACCTCGAGATGAAGGTCAAATCGGACAAGGACACCACGGGTATGAAGAAGATAAGCCTCATCGACGAGCTCGGGCTGTCCATGTCGTATAACTTCGCAGCGAAGGAGAGACCACTCTCCGACCTCACCATGCGACTGAGACTCAAATGGTGGAAGAACTATACGTTCAACATGAACGCGGTGTTCGCCACATACGCCTACGAGCTGAATGAGGCCGGCATGCCATACATCGGCACACACACGGAGTACAGCAAGGGACGATTCGGACGATTCCAGGGCATGTCGCAGAACATCTCCTACACGCTCAACCCAGATAAGATAAGGAAACTCTTCGGCGGTGGAGACGACGAAGAGGACAGCCGCAAAAGTCAGCAGGAAGGGGATGAGGACGACGATACCGGCGTAGAGACAAACATCGACCCTGATATGGAGAAGGCCAAGAACGGAGCACGGAAGAAGAGCGGAGGCAAGGCCGAGACTGACGAGGACGGATACCTGACATTCTCAATGCCATGGTCGCTGACATTCGGCTACGGCATAACGATGCGCGAGAATACAGGAGGAAAGTTCAACGAGAAGTCGATGAGATACCCATATAAGTTCACACAGAACCTCAATGTGTCGGGCAACATACGCATATCTGACGGATGGGACATCTCTTTCTCATCAGGATATGACTTCGACATGCACAAGCTGTCAATGACAACAGCCTCACTCTCCCGTGACCTCCATTGCTTCAATATGTCATGCTCAGTAGTCCTCGCGCCTTACACATCATATAACTTCACATTCAGATGTAACGCTGCGACACTCACCGACGCGCTGAAATATGACAAGCGCAGCGGAATGTCAAACTCTGTGAAATGGTATTGACACCCAGGGCAGGCACAAGGTGGGGACACCGACCACGGCCTCTGTCCCCTCAAGGAGTTCCCTCCATGCCTCCACAAATAATTGTGTGGCATGGAGGGAGCTTGTTTTTCAGCCACTGCCAGTTGTGCCCCAGCAAAGGACATCCATACCCATAACACTGTGAACCACGGCATCACAACCCCATAAGCAAACAAAAACATCAGGACACATGATACAAGACCTCGCATTGATTCTCATCGTGGCGGGCATCGTCACCCTCATCTTCAAGCGTCTGAGACAGCCTCTCGTGCTCGGATATATCGTCGCCGGATTCCTTGTCTCGCCCCATATGCCATACGTCATGTCGGTCGTAGAGAAGGCTAATATCCACACATGGGCCGACATCGGTGTCATGTTCCTCCTCTTCTCCCTCGGCCTTGACTTCTCGTTCAAGAAGATTTACAAGATGGGAGCAGCCCCCATCATAGCCGCCATAACCATTGTTGTCTGCATGATGATGCTCGGCTATAGTGTCGGGCGCATGTTCTCGTGGAGCGACATCAACAGTATATTCCTTGGAGGCATGCTAGCCATGTCGTCGACAACAATCATATACAAGGCCTTCGACGACCTTGGACTGCGCCAGCAGCGTTTCGCCTCGCTTGTCATGAGCGTGCTGATTCTTGAGGATATCCTTGCGATAGTCATGATGGTCATGCTGTCAGCCATAGCGACAGGCGACAACCCTGACAGCGGGGCGATGCTGATGTCAGTCGTCCGCATAGGGTTCTTCCTGACATTATGGTTCGTTGTGGGCATCTTCGCCATACCTCTCTTCCTGCGTTCGACACGCAACCTCATGACATCAGAGACACTCCTCATCGTATCACTCGGCCTCTGCTGCTTCATGGCCGTGGTGTCTACGAAGGCTGGTTTCAGCAGTGCTTTCGGAGCGTTTGTCATGGGCAGCATCCTCGCTGAGACAGTCGAGGCGGAGAAGATAGAGAAGGTGACAGAACCTGTGAAGAACCTTTTCGGAGCCATATTCTTCGTCTCTGTCGGCATGCTTGTCGACCCTGCTGTGCTTGCCGCCTACGCTGTGCCCATCATCGTCATTGTCCTCACCATCATCATCGGGCAAGTGGTCTTCGGGACATTAGGATTCTTTCTCTCAGGACAGTCTCTCCATACAGCCATGCGCTGCGGTTTCTCCATGGCACAGATAGGCGAGTTCGCATTCATCATAGCCTCATTGGGCATGTCGCTCAATGTCATTGCCGATTATCTCTACCCTATCGTCGTGGCTGTCTCGGTCATCACGACATTCCTGACACCATATATGATACGCGGCGCCGAGCCTGCCTACAGACTCATAGAGCGTCATCTGCCCAAATCACTCGTGCTGCAGCTGAACTCTCTTACTGTACGCCAGCATGACGGGGAGAAGGCAGAGCGGCGCTCACAGACATCACAACGTGTGCTATGGCGGCGCCTTTTGCGCTCCATGGCGCTCAACACTGTCGTTTACACCATACTTCTTGTCGCTGTGACGTACATCTCGCTGACAGTCGTCCTGCTATTCATGCGCACCATACTGCCCCACTGGTGGGCCAACGGTGTGACAGGCATCATCGCCGTGACAGCTCTCGCTCCGTTCATGCGAGCTATTGTCATGAAGAAGAACCATAGCGAGGAATGGCAACAGCTATGGGCCATGTCAGCGCTCAACCGCCTGCCTCTGCTCTCCACGGTCGTAGCACGTGGGGCAATATGCCTCGCCTTCCTCTTCTATATATGCAACTATCTCGCACGCTTCAGGAATGCCGTCGTCATTGTCATTGGCATCATGGTCATCATTCTCATAGTGCTGTCAAGACAGATAAAGCAGCGAAGCATACGCCTGGAACGTCTTTTCCTGAAGAACCTACGCTCGCGTGATGTAGCGGCACAGGTGAAGGGCGCCAAGCGTCCGTCATACGCATCACATCTCATAGAGCGTGATCTCACAATGGCTGAGGTGACCGTTCCGCCTAACTCCCTGTGGGCTGGACAGACACTGGCAGAACTGCAGCTGGGGCGGAAACTGGGCATACACGTCAGCAGTATACTCAGAGACGGCCGCCGACTGAACATACCTTATGGCGCAGAAAGAATCTTCCCTGCCGACAGGTTGCAGGTGATTGGTTCTGACGAGCAGATAACTGAGGTCTGCAAAGCTCTTGAGACAGCCGTTATTCCTGATGACGAGGGGCTGTACGAGGATCGTGAGATGATACTAAGGCAGGTTGTCATCAACGGCAATTCGCCTGTCCTCGGCAAGGCTCTCCGCGAGAGTGGGATAAGAGAGAGATACGGGCTCCTCGTCGTGGGTATAGAACAGGGGCAGCAGAATCTGACAAGTGTCAACCCCAACCATGTCTTCGAGTATGGCGATGTAGTATGGATGGTCGGCGAGCGGCAATCGTTTGAGGCTATTGGATATTAGTTGCAGACAAACGATTGGCGTGTTCTCACCGTGTGTCTCACACTGTCAGGTTATACAGAGCAATTACTGACAGATGGCACCTCAGAATGAGCCGCACCGAGCTTCCCGGAGAATAATAATCGTGAGCAATAGGATTATGCACAGTATACTATTCATCTCATCCCTCGCCTTGCTGCTTCTGACGGCTTCGCTGCCAGCATTTGGACTGCCAGCAGACTGTGACACGCCTGTCAATGAGCGGCATATGACGATGTCTGATGGCAGCCTGCCCAGCCATGATACGGCATCGGCAGACTCTTCCAAGGCTACATCCAGCTACACCATTCTTCGCGATAGCAGCCTCAGCAGGATAGCGGGAGCGGCATACATCCCTCTCCCCCTGATTGCCGCCGGTATCATAGCGAGCCACAACGACAGGCATGACATAGGCCCGTCCCCCACCCCACTGGAACGTCACGGTGACGGTGCGGCCGACTATATGCAGTTTGCGCCTGCCGCCCTGATGCTTTCGATGAAGGCTGCCGGCATAGAGAGCCGCAGCTCGTGGACAGGGATGATAGGGGGATGTGCAGCATCGGGAATAATCATGGCAGGCATGGTGAAGGGCATGAAACACATGACCGATATGCCACGTCCCGACGCGAGCGACATGAAAAGCCTTCCCTCGGGCCACACCGCCGTGGCGTTCATGTCGGCAACGATGCTCTCCATTGAGTATGGACACCTCTCACCATGGGTAACGGCAGGCGCTTATGGACTCGCCACAGCTACCGGACTGATGCGCATTGGGCAGAACAAGCATTGGGCATCGGACATAGTGACGGGGGCTGGCATAGGCATTCTCGCAACAGAGTTAGGCTATATGGTGGCCGATGCAGTCACGGGAGGGAAGCCATCGGGCACACATGGCAGTGGCAGGCATATCATGAGGGACGACGTGGGGAGGTCAAACATAGGGCTGTATACAGGACTTTATTTCCCCACTGGCAGTATAACTGACGGCTCAGGAAAGCGTCTGAGACGACTGGCAGGAACGGTTACCGGCATTGAGGGCGCATGGTATTTATGGCGGAATGTTGGCTTGACATGCCACGTCTCGCTCTCTGAAAGCCGCATCGTGGCAGACGGCGCTGGCATAACAGACGCAAAGGAGAAGGCATGGACTGCGGGCATAGGGCCATGTGCCGCCATAAGGCTTGCCCCAGGCTGGAGCCTGAACGCAAGAGTGGCTGCGGCATATATCCACCACGAGGCTGCCAGATGCAGGGTGAGAGAGACGGACATCCCGTCGTCAGGAGGCATCGGGATGCTGAGTGGTATCGGTGTGAGCCACCTGACGGACAGGAACATAGAGACAATGCTATTCGTCGACCACGCCTTACGCCCACGACACGAGGCCAGAGGCCACGGAATGGAGCACGGATTTGTGATAGGCGGACGGGTAATGGTAAGAATATGATGATAGCCTCCTGCTGATATACCAGCTTCCGTGACTGCTTTTTCCCTTCTCATGGTAAGAATATGATGATAGCCTCCTACTGATATACCAGCTTCCGTGACTGCTTTTTCCCTTCTCATGGTAAGAATATGATAATAGCCTCCTGCTGATATACCAGCTTCCGTTGCTGGTTCTACCTTTGTTATGGATAGATTATGATGATGGGTCCTTGGAACGACGATTGTTCCAGGGACCCATCATCTTTTTTTCTGTCAGTCTGTCAGCTGGTGGCAAGCGGCTGCCGTAGCATGGCTACTTGCCTGCTCAGGCTCAGTTGAAGAATATGTAAAGCCCTACCATCACTATGGCGAGGACTATCCATGAGATTATTACGCCACGCGATGTCCTTCCCTCTGCCACACGCATAGGCTGGCGCTCCTCCTCTGTTGTGTCGAGCAAGGAGACGATGACCATACCTGCCACGAGGATGCAGAAGAGTATGAAAGAGAGCATCATGAAGTGCATGGCCTCGCTTGCGCCGGGAATAATCCACAGATAACTGATTCCGGTGAGTATGCTGAGAGCCGTGCCGAGCGAGAGAACCATATTGGCAGCTCGTGTCGTACAGCGTTTCCAGAATACTCCCATGACAAACACAGCGGCCATAGGCGGAGCAATGAACGACAGTACCGACTGGAAGACATTGAAGAGATCCATACCTTTTATATTGTCTACGGCTATGGTTATCATGATTGAGATCATGGCTCCGACAATCGTCACGATATGCCCTATGCGTGATATCTCCTTCGGTGTTGCCTTCGGGTTGATATTCTTCACATAGATATCCATAGAGAATACAGTGGAGAGGGCGTTCAGCGAGCTGCCTATGGTGGACACGAGGGCGGCCGTGAGTACAGCCATGACGAGCCCCACCATGCCTATCGGGAAGAGCTGTGTCACAAGAGCCATATAGGCATTGTCAGGGTCGATGGTCGCCGAACCGAAGAATCCGGTCCGCACGAGGGCGAAGCATACGATACCCGGGACGATGTATATCGCCACATCGAGTATCTTGAGCCATCCTGTGAGGTTCGTTCCTTTCTGCCCCTCGTTGAGGTCCCGGGCAGCGAGCACAGGCTGCACCATGCTCTGGTCGGTACACCAGAACCACAGTCCGGAGATGGGATAACCAAGCAGGATAGGCAGCCAGTAATATGCAGGCAGGTCGTCCTTGGAGCGGAAGAGGTGCCAGTAGTTCTCCGGCACGATATCCTTATCAGCGAGCTTGGCTATTCCGCCGCAGAACGAGCCATCGCCAAGCGTTATGATGCCGACAACAGTAAGCACGGCGGAGACAATGATGAGCAGCACCATCTGGTAGACATTGGTATAGGCGACAGCCTTCAGTCCGCCCATGATGGTGAAGAATGCCGATATGGCAAGTAGAATCAGGGCAGACATCCACATAGGGATGCCGAAGAGCTGGCGTATGAGCACACCACCAGCAAAGAGCGTCAGCGCGAGCCATGAGATGAGCACTGTCACTATCGTATACCACGCCAGGATGGAGCGTGTTGACTGGCCGAAGCGCTTGCCCATGAACTCTGGCAGCGTGCTTATCTTCTCTCCGATATACCTTGGGGCGAAGACGAAGGCCAGCAGGCCTATGAATATGAAGGCATACCAGGCATAATTGCCTGACACGATGCCTGTGGTGAAGCCGGCAGAAGCCGAGGCGATGAGCATCGACGGGCCGACATTGGTGCCCCACATGGAGAATCCGATATGGTGCCAGCGCAGTGAACGTGATGCGAGGAATTTGTTCTGGCCATGGCTCGTCTTATGGCTTGCCCACAATCCGATGGCGAGCAGGATGACGAAATAGGCGACAAGAATTATCCAGTCAAGGGTGTGCAATGTATCTACTATCATGGTTATCAGGTTATTAAGTAAGCAAGCGTACTGAAGGGCAAAGCCATTCACGCTCGCTCTGTTATTAGTTGGAATCTGTTATTGAGAGGTCTTTCATCTTCGGGGTTATCGTGCGGGAGAGTGTCTCTGGCTGGCATATACAGCGGTGTCTCGTGTTTCCCGCTGTCTCCTGCGTGAAGACGCCTGAAGAGGCTGTGCCTTCTGTGGTGTCTCACCATGCCACTCGGTCTTCTTTCCGCATGATGACATTGGCTGACATTCTTCTCTCCCCTCTCTTTTCCCCCGTCTATCGTGCAGCATTGAAGAATGCGTTGATATTCTCCATAGGGCAGTGTGGCGGTGTGTCACAGCCTGTCGAGATAACGACATTCCTGTGGTCCATTGTCTTCTCTATGAGCTCCTTTGTCGCCTGCGCCACAGTCTCGGGCTGTGACATCTTGAATATGCCTACAGGGTCGAGGTTTCCCATCAGGAGCACATCGTCAGGCATATCAGCGAGAGCGGCGAGCATATCACACTTGTTGCCTATATGCAGCGCCTTGGCTCCTGTCCTCACCATCGCTTTTGTGCAGTGGCCGGTATTGCCACAGTTGTGGAGCACGACGATGAAGCCGTCGTCCTGCACAGCGTCGACAATACGCTTGACATAGTCTGAGGAGAATGTCTGGCAGTCAGCGTCGGACAGCAATCCGGCGGCAGGCTCCGCCATCACGACTCCCTCTACGCCTGTAGCCTTCAGTGCAGTAACATATTTCAGTATGAACTCTGTGCATTTCCTGAGCAGCTCATGAGCTGCCTCCTTGTCGCTGCATGTGAGCATCATTATCTCTGACATGTCGAAGAGCCGGCCGGCAAGCGAGAAAGGGCCTATGCATCCGGCAAGGACAGGGCGGTCAGTGATGTCCTCATGTGCCAGCAGACACGCCTTGACATACTCCCGGATGCGTCCCTCGCCGAGCGACGGCACTCTCAGCGACCATATATCGTCACGGCTCTTGAGCAGGCGGCCAGTGACTGTAGGTATCTCATCCTCTGGGAACAGCACATCGGCACCGAAGGCCTCAGCCTCTACGGTGAGGTCCATGATGACTGTCGCGGCAGCTGTAGGGTAATGCCCGGCGAGCCATCCGACGGCCTTGGCGTGCACACTGCCCGAGCTGACAGCCTCGCGGACAGTGTATCCGAGCTGCTCGATACCGGGATGAGTCATGATGGGAATTAATACGGGCGTGGTGCTTTCGAGTATGCTCTCACGCCATTTCTGCATGTTCATAGTAAATCAATGTGTATTAAAGGTGGGCTTTATCAATCCCCACCGTTAAGAGGAATAATCATTATGGGCTGGTTTCTTGCCTTCTCTTGGATTCTTCCCGGGGATGACATGCAGGCCGTATAGGTCACGCAGCCCGCTGCGCTTCCTCATCAACTTATATTCTCATCCTGTAGGATAATCCCAGAATCTGGCAAAGCGAATCTACCAGTACCCATCTTTAAGGTTAAGCTTTCATAGATATCTCCGGCCACTATCACCCCCATTGGCCATCAGCCGTGGATGACGCGATGGGGCATACCATGTATCGCAAAGGCATGGCCGGCACTATGCAAAGGTAGGAAAAATAATTAGAACAGACAAATTTTTCAGGCACGAAATTTACCGACGGGGCTGAAACAGTGGGTATTGTGCCCTGACAGATACTCACGGAGAGCCTATCAGCTTCTGTGGCAGGGAGCGTGCGGGATATTCTCCATGCTAAGTGTCAGAATAGGAAAATTCCCCCTCATGTTAGGGAAAAACCTTTTGCATACTGCCCGGAAAGCAGTATCTTTGCTCTCGAAATAAAGAAACAACAGATTATAAACATAAAACAGATATACGATTATGAAAAAGGTTCTCTTCACATTAGCAATGATGCTGACAACGCTCACAGCAAGCGCGATGAGCTACAAGCAGGCCCGCGAGCAGGCTCTCTTCCTCACAGACAAGATGGCATACGAGCTTGACCTCACCGAGGAGCAGTACGAGGCTGCATACGAGGTAAACCTTGACTACCTCATGAGCATCACCACTGCCAGCGATGTATACTCTGACTACTGGACACGTCGCAACCTCGACCTCTCATATATCCTCTTCGACTGGCAGTACCGCACATTCTGCGGACTGGAGTATTTCTACCGCCCGATATACTGGGGAGCAGGCGTATGGCACTTCCGCATCTTCGGATACTATCCACACACCCACTTCTACTTCGGCCGCCCGGCATGTTTCTACTCATACCACGGAGCACACGCATGGCACATAAACGGCGGGCGCTCATGGTACAGGGACCGCCACTTCGCACGCCACGACTACGGCATGAGAGGCGGATGGGACCGCGGGGGATACCGCAAGATGTCGCAGGGATGGCACTCCAACGACGGCAACCACCGTGGCTTCGACCGCAACTCACGCCCACAAGGCTACCGTGATAACGGCAACCGCGGCAACATAGGCGGCAACCGCGGATCTATGAACCGCAACAACGGAGGATACGAGCGCAACAGCGACGGCAATGTGCGCCGTGACAATGTCAGCGGACGGGGCAATCTCAACTCCACACGCAGGACATTCGACATGCCACGCGGCACAAGCTCAAGCAGCAACATAAGCGGCAGACGCACCTTCGGCGGACACACAGAGATGTCCCGGCCGAGCAGCACACGCCAGACAGTGACAGAAGGCTCGCGCAGTGAGAACAGGACATACACCCCGTCGCGCAGCTTCTCAGGCAACAGCAGCAGCTCACAGACAACGACACGGCGCCCATCGAACAGCTTCAACCGCACATTCGGCAACTCCTCGTCGTCATCTTCAAGCCGCCCGTCGCGCAGCTTCTCGGGCAGCACAAGCCGCAGCTCATCAAGCAGTATCTCTGGCGGAGGCTCGTCACGTAGCTTCTCTGGAGGCGGGTCATCATCACGCAGCGTATCAAGCGGAAGCAGCTCAAGCCGTAGCGGTGGACACTCAGGAGGCGGCAGCGGCCATTTCGGTGGAGGACACAGATAACCTCTCAACAGCTCTATGACGCATGGCTGGAGTCTGTGACACGATGAAACACTCCACCAACACCGACCACACACCGACCACATAAATACCTATAAAGGGGCAGACAACACGAGACGGTCACGACAAAAGAGACCGGGAATCTCGTAGTAGTCTGCCCCTATTCTCGTGGTTGGTGTATGGTGGAGGTGCCTGAAAGAGTTACGACGGATTTCTCTGACAGTTGTTCTTTTTTTATTGATTTACTCATTGTTTCTCATTCAATACTTATAGGCCGCTCATTCAGTGCTGATGATGGGCTCATCCAGTATCAATGGGCTGCCCATTCAGTACCTTTTGTGAGAGCGGGGCTAATGCGTTGAGCCTTAGCACATTGTATGACGGATATATCGGCAGGGAGACTAATCGGACCATGGACACTCCTACCCTGTGGCAAGAGTACAGGCAGCGGCCGGTGGTCATGGCTCCGCAGTCCATGTGACACACACCGAAAAACACGAAAAGCATGCACAAAAATCGCAATTCCGCCCAATATTTGTATAAATATTGTTAATAACAGCAATAATACCTGAAAGATTATCTGCCCACTGATGTATCACAGGTTTTAGCTACAAGCATGACTGAAGCATTATTATTCTACTCTGCCACTGTTGTTTCTGAGACACAGCATGTCAATATGTAAACAACAGATGGAACAACACGACAGGTGTCGGCAAACAGAGAGAGATTCTTGCTCTGTTTGCCGACACCTGTCGTTATCATATATAGCGGTAACTACACGCTGATTCAGCCAATAGCAGTCAAATTGGATACTTGCCAACCTTATACTATCTCATTACTGTCTATTGCTTTCATGAAGGTTCTCACAGAACATACACTCTGGCAACCAATGAGATTTCATTTCTCCTTACCTACCATACCAGCGTCTACACATCCACCACCATCAGCTCGTCGGCAAGGATGGTGTTAGGGAAGACCTGTTGTGCCTCGTCGAGAAGGACCTTCTCTTTCGGATAGCGTGAGCTGTAATGGCCGAGCATGAGGCGTGAGACATGGCTGTCCTTAGCCACCATAGCCGCCTGGCGTGCTGTAGAGTGGCAGTATTTCTCGGCGTTGGCTATGCCGTCCTCACCGTATGTCGCCTCATGGTAGAGGAGGTCGACACCATTGATGATGTTGGCCAGACTGGGCAGATAGGCGGTATCAGAACAGTAGGCATAGGCACGGGGCGCATCGGCAGGACGAACAAGACGGCTGTTGGGGATGACGGTCCCATCGTCCGTGACCCAGTCATCGCCAGCCTTGATATTGTTTATCTGTGACAGCGGGATGTTGTAGAAGTCAATCATATCGCGACGGATATGTGGCAGCGACGGCTTCTCACGGAAGAGATAACCAGAACATGGAACACGATGCTTCAGCGGAATGGTCTCGACTGACAGGCTGCGGTCATCGAAGACAGTGGCGTGGACTGTTGTGTCGACAGCATGGAAGATGACATCATAGCCAAGGTCGTGACAGAATAGGCGTATCTGGCTGAACAGCATGGCCTCAAGCTCGGCAGGGGCATAGACATGAAGGGGAGCTGTGCGGCCGAGCAGTCCGAAGGTGGATATCATGCCGATAAGCCCAAGACAGTGGTCGCCATGGATATGTGATATGAAGACTGCCTGTAGCTTTGTGAATGGTATGCGTGTGCGGCGCAGCTGCAGCTGTGTGCCCTCAGCACAGTCTATCATGAAGAGTTTGCCCCTTATCTCAACAACCTGGGAGGAAGGGAGATGGCGCATGGTGGGTGTGGCAGAGCCACAGCCGAGGATATGAATCTTGAATGGTTCCATAGAGTGGGTATGGTGAATGGTTCTTTTTCTTCGTGGAGGGGTCTGGGGGAGCAGGCTTCTTGGGGAAGGCCCGCTAAGGGAGTTGTCTCTCCCAGAGAGTTGTCTCGCTCAGTGTCTTATGGGCGGGAGCAAGTACAAGGGCGGAGCAGCTGAGGGGATGGTGAGCGTGTCATGCCCTACCCTATCGATGCTCAAGGTGGGGCATATCAGCAGCTACCCCTTAAGGAGGCTGGCAATATCAGAGGGTACGGTGATGTCTGCTGTCGGCAGGCTGTCCCATGAGAAGAGGCTGACAATATCGCGCGGGGCAACAGGCTCAGGACGTGGCAACAGTCCGGCGTGATAGGCAAGGAATCCCACTATCTCCTCTGGAGAGAAACGCTGGCGCAAGGCTCCCATGTCGAGACTCCGGTCACGCTTCGACAACCGCTGTCCTGCCTCGTTACACAACAAAGGGATGTGGGCGTAGGATGGTGGCGTGAGACCGAGCAGGCGGAAGAGATACAGCTGCTGTGGGACAGAGAGCAGAAGGTCTCGCCCACGTACTACCTCTGTAATGCCCATGAGGGCATCGTCTACGACAACAGCGAGCTGATATGCCCATGCTCCGTCGGCACGCCGCAGGATGAAGTCGCCACAATGACGGGAGAGATTGACCGTCTGCCAGCCATAATGGATATCAGAGAATGTGATGTCCTCATCAGGGACGATGATGCGTGTCGCGCCAGGGCGGGCGGGGATTCTGTCAGCGGAGATATTACCCGGCCTGCATGTCCCCTTGTAGACAACTCTGCCGTCAGACTCATGTGGAGCCTGTGTCGCCATTATATCGGCACGTGTGCAATAGCAGGGATATGTCAGATGCAAGGCTGCGAGGCGCTCTATATATCGCTCGTAGATATCTCCCCGTGTGCTCTGCACATAGCGCTCGTCCCAGTCGAGTCCCAGCCATCTGAGGTCATCCTCTATCTGCAGGGCAAATTCCTCGCGCGAGCGCTGCCTGTCGATGTCCTCTATACGCAACACGAACCGCCCGCCCTGCTTGCGTGCTGAGAGCCACGAGAGGAGAGCAGAGTAGATATTCCCGAGATGCATGCGCCCTGTCGGCGATGGTGCGAAACGTCCTGTCATATGTCCTGTCATACGTCCAGTGGTTATATATTTAGTTCTCGTCCTCTTTATATGCCCCGTCGACGGGGTTGCGCCTTATCTTCCAGCCCATGGCAGCATGGATGATGGACATGAGAGGCGAGAGATAGCAGAAAAAGCAGAAGGGCAGATAGGTCAGTGTGGCAACACCGAGGACAGTGGCCTGGGTCATACCACACGTGTTCCACGGTATGAGGACAGATGTCACAGTGGCACTGTCCTCACAAGAGCGGGAGAGAAGACGCGGCTCGTAGCCCTGGCGCTCATACTCCTCCCGGAACATGTTGGCAGAGAGGATGATAGAGATATACTGGTCGCCCGTCATGAGATTCATGGCGATACCGTTGAAGACTGTAGCCGAGACAAGTCCGACACGTGTCCTGACCATGCGCCGCGCAATAGCTTTAAGGAAGCTGCGGAGCATGCCGCAAGCTGTCAGGGCTCCACCGAAAATCATGGCCGAGAGAATAAGCCAGATGGTATCGAGCATGCCCGACATGCCACGTGTGGACACAAGACTGTCGAGCAGGGGGACACCTGTGCTGACAGAAGTGCTCGAGCTGAGGGTGAGGACAACGCCCTTGAAGAGCGATAGGGGTGTGGCCTCATCAACACCTGCTATCTGGCAGAGTATGTCTGTCTGGAAGACAAGCGCCATGATGACAGCAAGCAGTGCCGATGAGAAGAGGACTATCAGCGACGGCACCTTCTTATATATGAGGAAGGCTGTCACCAAGGGAACAAGGAGAAGCCAGGGACTTATATTGAATGTGCGGCCAAGAGCTCCGACAAACTCTGTCGTGTCAGCCTCCCTGCCGCTCCCCATCCAAAGGCCGGAGATAGAGAATATGGCAAGGGTGATGAAGACCGACGGCCCCGTGGTGAGCATCATATAGCGTATGTGGGTGAAGAGAGGCGTGCCGCTGGTTGATGATGCAAGAACCGTGGTATCACTGAGTGGAGACATCTTGTCGCCAAAATATGCACCGGAGATTATCGCGCCCGCTGTCCACCCGTCAGAGAAGCCAAGGGCACGCCCTATGCCAAGCAGGGCAAGACCTATGGTGGCAATCGTTGTCCACGACGAGCCGGTCATCAATGACACCACAGCACTTATGACACAGGCAGAGGCAAGGAAAACAGTGGGATGGATAATCTGCACTCCATAACAGATGAGAGTGGGGACAATACCGCTTATCATCCACGCCCCGGAGAGCATGCCTATGACAAGAAGGATATAGATGGAGACTGTCGTCTCGTGCACCTTGTTCTCGATGCTGTGCTCTATCTCGCTCCATTTCACTCCGCAGAATGCCATACCAAGGACGACACATACCGCCGTGGAAGTAAGAAGGGCTATCTGTGAGGGACCTGACAGGGCATCGCTTCCGAAGACAGAGATTGTCACCGAGAGCATGACGACAAGTGTTATGAACGGGATGGAACTGAGCCATGCCGGCGGATTGGGTATGTTGGTATTGTTAATGCTCATGAGATGAATGACAGGGTGGATAAATATATAATGATGTATTGAATATAATGGAGGCAGCCATGAATGGAGCCAAAGGTTGAGAGACGTGGCCGTAGAGAGCTATCCAATGAGGAATAATCGTGGCTACAGCCGTTTCGCAATGCAAAGGTAATGCTTTTTCTGTAAATAAAATGTAAAAAGGGAATACTAAATTTTGATATTACGTGAAGAATAACTAATTTTGCCACGTAATATGCATTCATGTATGGAATATTCATGGAGGCATCACTTGATGACTATAAGAGGAAAAGAAAGAAAAAGAAGAAAGAAAAAACAAATAACAACTAAATAAATCAAAAACCTTCAAGAACGAAATGAAACAGTATCGTCTCATAGACAATATCCTTGGCTGGGTGACATTCATCATCGCCGCCTTCGTATATTGTTCTACCATCGAGCCGACAGCATCATTCTGGGACTGTCCTGAATTTATCACAACAGGCTACAAGCTTGAGGTGGGCCATCCACCGGGCGCGCCATTCTTCATGCTCACAGCAAACATCTTCTCACAGTTTGCGAGCGACCCGTCGAAAGTGGCGCTGATGGTCAACACAATGTCAGCTCTGCTCTCAGCCACATGTATCCTATTCCTCTTCTGGTCGATAACCCATCTGACGAGGAAGCTCTTAACAGAGAGTGGCGAGGATATACCGCTGAGGAAGGTCATAGCAATAGAGGCCAGCGGACTTGTCGGAGCCTTGATATACACATTTTCCGACACATTCTGGTTCTCAGCAGTGGAGGGCGAGGTGTATGCATACTCGTCAGCTTTCACAGCAGTAGTGTTCTGGCTCATACTGAAATGGGAGGACCATGCCGACGAGCCACACTCTGACCGTTGGCTTGTGCTGATAGCCTATATGACAGGCCTTTCCATAGGAGTCCACCTGCTGAACCTCCTCTGCATACCGGCTATCGTGCTGGTATATTATTACAAGAGATTCCCCAATGCCGACCTCAAGGGCTCGCTCATAGCCCTCGCGGTGTCATTCGTCATCATTGCCGGTGTGCTGTATGGCGTCGTGCCAGGTATCATCACTGTCGGCGGATGGTTTGAGCTGTTCTTCGTGAACACCCTCAACTGTCCGTTCAACACAGGCGTCATAATATACATCATAGTGCTTGTGGCCACTGTCATATGGGCCATACGCGAGAGCTACATACAGAAGAACAAGAAGCGCGAGAACATCTCCCTGCTTCTGTCAATAGCCCTCCTCGGCATACCATTCTACGGTTACGGATGGTCAGCAGCTGTGATAGGCATCGTGCTGCTCGCAGTGATGTGGTTCGTGCTGAGAATAAAGCGCGACGGCAAGGAACTGATAACATCACGCCTCAAGAACACCACACTGCTCTGTCTGCTGATGCTCATGATAGGCTACTCGACATATGCTGTCATAGTCATCCGCTCATCGGCCAACCCTCCTATGGACCAGAACTCGCCTGAGGATATCTTCACCCTCGGGTCATATCTCAGTCGTGACCAGTATGGCGACCGTCCCCTGCTCTATGGCGAGGCATACACATCGCAGGTGGCTCTCAGCGTTGAGGGCAATATGTGCAAACCGGTGATGGAGAAAGGCGCCCCTGTCTACCAGCGTGTGGAGAAACACTCGCCCGACGAGCCTGACCGCTATTTCGTGGTGAGGACAAAAGACAAGTATGTCTACGCACAGAATATGTTCTTCCCCCGTATGCATGACTCAAGCAAGGCAAGAGACTACGAGTCATGGATGGGAGGCGTAGAGGGCAACACTGTACAGTATGACCGTTGCGGAGAGATTATCGACGTGAAGATACCGACATTCGCAGAGAACATACGCTTCTTCCTGTCATACCAGTGCAACTTCATGTACTGGAGATACTTCATGTGGAACTTTGCCGGACGACAGAACGACTGCCAGGGCAATGGCGAGCTGGAGCATGGCAACTGGATAACCGGCATACCATTCATAGACAACGCCATGCTGGGCGACCAGTCTCTTCTCCCTGACGACCTGAAGGAGAACAAGGGTCACAACGTCTTCTACTGTCTGCCCCTTATCCTCGGCCTCTTAGGCCTCTTCTGGCAGGCATTCCGTAACCAGAAAGGCATCCAGCAGTTCTGGGTTGTCTTCTTCCTGTTCTTCATGACAGGTCTCGCCATCGTCATTTATCTCAACCAGAACCCATCACAGCCCCGTGAGCGTGACTATGCCTATGCCGGCTCGTTCTACGCTTTCGCCATCTGGTGTGGCATGGGTGTCGCTGCCATTATAAGCTTCCTTGAAGAGAAGCTTAAGCGCAGCTCTGTCATCATGTCGGCAGCCATAGGCCTCGTGTGCCTCCTCGTGCCGATACAGATGGCATCCCAGACATGGGACGACCACGACCGTTCAGGAAGATACACATGCCGTGACTTCGGACAGAACTACCTCATGTCGCTGCAGGAGAACAGCAACCCCATCATATTCACCAACGGCGACAATGATACATTCCCGCTATGGTATAACCAGGATGTGGAGGGCGTAGGGACCAACGCACGTGTATGTAACCTATCGTACCTCGCTACAGACTGGTATATAGACCAGATGGTGCGTCCGGCATACGACTCCCCGTCGCTGCCTATAACATGGTCAAGACTCGAGTATTGTGCTGGCACAAACGAGTATATCACAGTAGAGCCGGAAGTGAAGGAAGATCTGAAAGCCTTCTATGCAGAGAACCCAGAGGAGGCCAAGAAGCTATACGGCGATAACCCGTTCGAGCTGAAGAACGTGCTGAAATACTGGGTGCGTGAAGGAAAAGACTCAGAAGGCACACACATCATACCTACCGACACACTATACCTCTCTATTGACAAGGAGGCTGTGAAGCGCAGCGGCATGATGATGGCCAGCGACTCTATCCCTGACCACATGGTTATCTCGCTGAAAGGCAAGAGAGCACTCTACAAGAACGACCTCATGCTCCTTGAGATGCTCGCTAATGCCAACTGGACACGTCCGCTCTATGTCGCACTCACCGTGGGAGAGGAGAACTATATGAACCTTGGCGACAACTTCGTGCAGGAAGGCCTTGTGAACCGCATCACACCGTTCACGACGAACACAGCAGGAGCAAAGAACTTCGACACTGAGCGCACATACCAGAACGTCATGTCACGCTTCAAGTTCGGCGGACTGGACAAGAAGGGGCTGTATCTTGACGAGACTGTACGCCGCATGTGCATGACCCACAAGCGTCTCTTCATCTCGCTTGCCACCCACCTCATTCAGGAGGGCAAGGACGACAAGGCAAAGAAAGTGTTGACGTATATGAACAAGGTCATGCCTGCATACAATGTGCCTAACGATATCCTTGCTGGCGGCGTAGAGCTCGCACGCTGCTACACACTCCTCGGCATGAAGAAGGAGGCGGCACAGGCAATCAAGGATATGTGGAAATCGTCCATGCAGTATATGCGTTGGTATCTCTCGCTGAGCCAGAACCGCTTCATGCAGTCACAGCAAGAATGCATCAACAACTTATACTACATGAACAGCATATACGAGATAGCAGAACTCTTGGACCAGAACCTCGGCAAACAATACGCAAAAGAGTTGTCAATGCTCATAGCATCATATCAGCAAAAAGGCGGACAGCTGCCCGAGATGTAATATACACGAACAATACCGAACAGGACAGAAGACACCCGACAGAAAGAAAAAGGCGCCTTCTATCCTGTTCGCTGTTATTGGCAGGCATAGAAGTAAAAGGAAAGTACAACCACACCACCCCCTTACAGAAAAACCATGTTTATAGAGCAACCCTCAAAGTGGCTGCGTTGGCTTTACCCCAAGGCACTGTGGCGCATGGACGAGAACGAGCACTCCGTTTACCTCACATTCGACGACGGCCCGATACCAGAGTCAACACCATTCATACTGAAAACCCTACGTGAGTTTGATATAAAGGCTACTTTCTTTGTCGTAGGAGACAATGTGAGGAAATATCCAGAACTATATAAACAGATTGTGGACGAGGGGCACGGTATAGGTAACCACACCTTCAACCATCTCGGGAGCGCACGCCACAGCATAAGGACTTATGAGAAGAATGTCGCAAAATGTGACGAGCTGATACACTCCGACCTCTTCCGCCCGCCACACGGATGGATGAGACCGACCCAGTACCACAGATTCAAGCACAAATACCGCATCGTGATGTGGGACCTCGTCACACGTGACTACTCTAAGCTCTTGTCTCCATACGATGTCGTGCGGAATGTCCATAACTACACACGCAACGGCTCGATAATCACATTCCATGACTCATTGAAATCTATCGACAAACTATACTTCGCCCTCCCTGCATCACTTAGATTCCTGAAGTCAGAGGGATATGAGTTCAAGCTCTTCAAATAAAACTACCGTTTGGCTATGCATTCCTCTTTTTCTCTGAAGTTATTTGCTTTACTGTACCACTCATTGAGTAGCGGCTGCACTCAGCATGGATAAAGACAGTCCAGAACAATCCAGAGCCGCACTCGCCTACCTGTAAAGTCATTTAGGAGAGAGAGGGAGAGCTTATAGAGAAAAACCAACCAACAATAAAACCCAAACCATAACTGAAATCTATGAAAAGAATCCTAACACTTATCGTCCTCATCTCATCCTTGTCTGGAGCGTCATACTCACAGACCCGCATGGGATATGCATACAACGGTGTGCCATTCACAAATGTGAAAGTCAGCCCCGAATCATTCTGGGGACAACGTCTTCAGGCAGCACGCGAGGTGACCGTTCCGCTTGCTTTCAGCAAATGTGAGAGCGAACACCGATACAAGAATTTCTCCATGGCGGCATACACGCTTGCCCACCCAGGCCACCCAGGACTGTCAACACCAGAATGGGATGTAAGCAAGTTCATGGGATTCTCTTTCGACGACACTGACGTGTACAAGACAATAGAGGGTGCGAGCTATCTGCTGCAGACATTCCCAGACAAGAAGATGGAGGCATATATCGACAGCATTCTCGATATAGTCAGAGCAGCCCAGGAGCCTGACGGATACCTGTATACAGCACGCACCATCAACCCCGCTCACCCTCACGGCTGGGCAGGGGCAAAAAGATGGGAGAAGACTGAGGTCCTAAGCCATGAGCTTTACAATTTGGGACATCTGACCGATGCCGCATGCGCACACTATCAGGCAACAGGAAGCCGCAAGATGCTCGATATAGCATGCAGATATGCCGACTGTGTCATACGCGCCATCGGGCCAGAGGCTGACAAGCTGCATATCGTGCCAGGACACCAGATAGCCGAGATGGCACTGGCAAGACTGTACATCATCACCGGGGAGAAGAGATACCTCGACGAGGCCAAATATCTGCTCGACGCACGCGGAAGGACACCATACCGCAACCTATACTCTCAAAGCGACAAGCCTGTGACGGAGCAGACAGAGGCATGGGGACACGCCGTCAGAGCAGGATACATGTACTCTGGCATGGCTGATGTGGCAGCACTAACGGGAGACTCTGCTTATATTAACGCCATCGACAAGATATGGGAGAATATTGTATCAAGGAAGTATTACATCACAGGAGGTGTCGGCGCACGCCACGCTGGCGAGGCATACGGAGCAGACTATGAGCTCCCTAACAAGACTGCCTATAACGAGACATGCGCCGCGATATCAATAGTCTATTTCGCACAGCGCATGTTCCAGTTCCGTGGCGACGCCAAGTATATCGACTGTCTCGAGCGCACTCTGTACAATGGTGTCATATCAGGAATGAGTGTTGACGGAGGACGTTTCTTCTACCCCAATCCTCTTTCCTCCGACGGGAAGTACCGGTTCAATGCCGACGGCAACACCACCCGACAGCCTTGGTTCGGCTGTGCCTGCTGCCCGAGCAATCTGTGCCGCTTCATACCATCACTGCCAGGATACATGTACGCCACAGACAACAGCTCTGTTTATGTCAACCTCTTCGCCGACAACGAGGCTCAGATGACTGTCAACGGCAAGAGCGTGACGCTCAAGCAGACAACAAGATACCCATGGGACGGAGACATATCCATAAAGGTGAAGCAGAACAAGGCAGGACGCTTTGCTATGAAGATACGCATCCCTGGATGGGCAAGAGGTGAGGCCGTCCCATCATCTCTCTACTCTTTCACAGACAAGAGTGTGAAGGGCGGATTCAGAGTGACCGTCGTTGAAGGGAAGAAAGAAATCGACGTCACGACAGCTGGGATAAATAAGGGTTACCTTACGGTAGACCGCAAATGGAAAAAAGGTGACGAGGTGAGGATACATTTCGACATGCCTGTCAGAGAGATTGTTGCCGACAGCCATGTCATGGCAGACCGTGGACGTGTGGCTATACAGCGCGGTCCGTTGGTCTATTGTGCTGAGACAGCAGACAACAAGGGACATGACGTCTTGCACACCGTAATGCCTAAGAATGCTACATTCAGCATCGTCGACAACTATAGAATTGAGAATACCGAGTCAGGAGCAGGGGCGTTCAGTGTGACTGCACTCACCGTCCCCACACAGACAATAGAGACAACGGCTGACGGGAAATGGAAGCTTAGCGATGTCAAGCTGACAATGATTCCATATTACGCATGGAACCACCGTGGCACAACACGCATGTGTGTATGGATGCCACAAACTCCCGCTATGCTCGACGAATAAGCCCTCATAAACGGCCATGGCAGGCACTATCCAAATAGAGGGGAGCCCACCACAGTCACGGGAAACACGACAAGGATAAGAAACAATAAAGAAGGTGCACCACATGGGTACATTTATACCCTTATGGTGCACCTTCTTTATTATGTTATTGTTCGTCACACGGCATTCTGCCTTCTAAATCTTCCGTCTCGCCTCCATACTGTCATTGTGTGGCTATGACAGCCCCATCAGCTCAATGTCCCGACAGACGCAGCGTCAGCACTTACGGGGCATGACATGGCTTCTATGGCCGATATGGCATTATGCCTTCAGAGAGGGATGAGGCATCTGGAGAGGGATGAGATATCCAGAGATGGATGGGCATCAGTTGTTTGCGAAGACAAGATGTCCGTCCTTGGCGTCCACACGTATAGGATGAGTATTCGTAAGGCTTCCTCCAAGCAGCTCTCTCGACAGCTCGTTGAGCAGCAGATGCTGTATGGCACGCTTTACGGGACGAGCTCCGAAGTCAGGGTCATATCCCTCATGTGCAAGGACGTCTATGGCAGCGTCAGAAACCTCAAGCTTGAAGTCCTGTGCGGCAAGCATCCTCACGACCTTCTCCACCTGCAGACGTACTACACTGGCAATCTCCGTCTCGGAGAGCTTATGGAAATCGATTATCTCGTCAATACGGTTGAGGAACTCAGGGCGCATAATGGCATGTAGCTGCTCACGCTTTGCATTTGATGTCATTATGATGATGGTGTTCTTGAAGTTGACGGTACGGCCTTTGTTGTCGGTCAGTCTGCCATCGTCAAGCACTTGGAGCAGAATATTGAAGACATCAGGATGTGCCTTCTCTATCTCGTCGAACAAGACCACGGAGTAAGGTTTCCGTCTCACAGCCTCGGTCAGTTGTCCGCCCTCATCATACCCGACATATCCCGGAGGCGCGCCAATGAGGCGTGAGACGCTGTATTTCTCCTGATACTCAGACATATCGATACGTGTCATCATCGTCTCGTCGTTGAACAGATAGTCAGCCAATGCCTTGGCGAGTTCTGTCTTACCCACACCCGTAGTGCCGAGGAAAATGAATGAGGCGATAGGACGCTTCGGGTCCTGAAGCCCTGCACGCGAGCGGCGCACAGCATCAGAAACAGCCCCGATGGCCTCATCCTGCCCTATGACACGGCGGTGCAGCTCCTCCTCAAGGTGCAGGAGCTTGTCACGCTCGCTCTGCATCATGCGTGCCACAGGGATTCCTGTCCAGCGTGCCACAACCTCAGCGATATCATCGGCAGTCACCTCCTCACGCACGAGAGCGTCAGCACTTTTATTCCCAGCGCCAGAATTGGCAGCGCGGTGGGCCTGTAGGTCGCGGTGAGCCTTTTCTATATCATTCTCAAGAGCCTTGATGCGGCCGTAGCGTATCTCCGCCACACGCTCATAGTCGCCCTCGCGCTCAGCACGCTCAGCCTCAAACTTCAGCTGTTCCATAAGCTCTTTCTGCTGCTGTATCTTGTTTATCAACAAGCGCTCCCCTTCCCACGACTGGCGGAAATCCTTCTCCTTTCTCCTCAGCGCCTCTATGTCACGGTCGAGCACAGCGAGCTTCTCCTTGTCATCCTCACGCTTTATGGCCTCACGCTCTATCTCCAGCTGTGCGAGCCGGCGTGTTATCTCGTCGAGTTCCTCTGGGACAGAGTCACGCTCCATGCGCAGTTTGGCGGCAGCCTCATCCATGAGGTCTATGGCCTTGTCAGGGAGGAAACGCTCTGATATATAACGCTCTGACAGCTGTACAGCCGCTATGCAGGCATCATCCTGAATACGCACCTTGTGATGGTTCTCGTATCTCTCCTTCAGTCCGCGCAGGATGGATATGGCAGAGAGCTCGTCAGGCTCGTCGACCATAACGGTCTGGAAACGCCGCTCGAGCGCCTTGTCCTTCTCGAAGTATTTCTGGTATTCGTTCAGTGTTGTCGCTCCTATGGCTCTCAGCTCTCCTCGTGCCAGAGCCGGCTTGAGGATATTTGCCGCGTCCATCGCGCCTTCCGAGGCTCCCGCACCGACCAGTGTGTGTATCTCGTCGATGAACAGGATTATCTCGCCATTTGACTGCACGACCTCGTTGATGACACCTTTCAGCCTTTCCTCAAACTCGCCCTTATACTTCGCTCCAGCCACGAGAGCGCCCATATCGAGGGTATAGAGCATCTTACGCTTTAGGTTCTCCGGGACATCGCCCCTTACGATACGCTGTGCGAGGCCCTCGACGATGGCAGTCTTTCCCGTACCCGGCTCGCCTATGAGTATAGGGTTGTTCTTCGTTCTGCGCGATAGAATCTGCAGCACACGCCTTATCTCCTCATCCCTTCCGATGACAGGGTCGAGCTTGCCGTTCCTGGCGTCCTCCACAAGATTCTTCGCGTATCGTGGCAGATGCTGCAGCTGCTGCCCGCCACGGTTCTGGTTGTTTTGTGTGTAGTTGTTCATATTCATAATCTCCTTTCTTGATTTCTCAGTTTTCCACATTCTCCCCACAACAATACTGTATGTGTGGAGAGATTCCTGACCATAGGGCTTCAAACGATATGCCTCAAACAGCGGAAGTGACATTCTGACGTGATGAAGCGACAAAAAGTCAGAATGGGGGCGATGGCGACGAGGGCGATGTGCCGGGCAGAGCAGCAACTACAGGCACGGCTGGGCGATATGGAACGCTAACATGCATGACACTCGCTCACGAGGAAAGCAGAACAGAGACAGCGGAGGAGAAACAAGCCGTTTCTCAACCCACGAGGCCGGGAATCATTATGGTTATGGCATCCTCACCCGTCGTCCGGCAACCTTTATCCGAGCCTACAGAAGACCATGTTCTCAGCCTGCAATATCACGCAGATTCCCATTCAGTGCTTATAAGGCTCTCATCCAGTGCAAATGAGCCGCTCATTCAATATTTATGAGCCGCTCATTCAGTACCATTCATATAAAGTATACTAAAGCCCTGGAATACAACACATTGTAAAAGAACGATTTTGCCGGCATGCCAATCTACGACGGGAATCTTCTGCTGCGTGCCAACCGTACCGACCACACATGCGAGGTTGTATCCATTAAGTCTTACGGTCAAAGCGCCAAGCTTGGTTTGAGTTATCCAATAATCATGGGCATAGCTCAGGAATAGGATGAAAGACGAAGTCAAACTGCATATTTATGAAGAATTATCAGCGTTGTTCACAATAAAACAGGGAATCTCACGTTATATATATAAATATCAATGTGGGGGCAGTAAATCCCACAATATAAATCTGGAAAGACATCTATGGATATAAATGGACAATCACATCAACAAACAGAAGAAATGAGTCTGGACATCAAGGCTGTCATACAGGCTGTATGGTCAAAGCGCAAACTATACTTTATCGTTCTGCCCACAGTCTTTGTATTGTCATGCTTGTACATCATATGCATCCCACGCACATACACCTCAGAGACAGAGGTCGCGCTTGAGTCGGAATCGTCGGGCGGTAATGCAGGAGCTTTAGGAAGCCTCGCCTCGACATTCGGCTTCGACCTCTCAATGATGGAGTCGTCAGATGCCATCACCCCGATGCTGTATCCTAATCTTCTGAAAGACAACGGATTCATATCAGGGTTGTTCAATGTCAGAGTCCGCACACTTGATGGCAGCATAGAGGAAGACCTGTACCACTACACCTACTATCACACCGCGCAGCCATGGTGGGACAGACTGAAATCTCGCATCAAGAACATGTTCAAGAAATCAAGCTCGGCTGGCGATGGGAAATTTGACCCCTACAAGCCCACGAAACGTGACTTCGACGTGATGGAGCAGCTACGCAGCAGCATAGTACTGAAGGTGGACAAGAAGACCGGCGCCATAACGATAACCACTACAGCACAGGATCCCCTTGTATGCAAGACCCTGGCAGATTCTGTCAGGGAGCATCTGCAGCTGTTCATCACAGAATACCGCACGAAGAAAGCGAGGAAGGACGTGGAGTATTATGAGAACCTCGTAAAGAAGGCGAAGGCAGACTACGAGCACAAACGCCGCGAGTATGCGAGCTTCGCTGATGGCTACCAACACTCAACCCTCGTCTCGAACATATCGAAGAAAGACGCCATGGAACGTGATGCCAGCCTGATATACGAGAATTATGGTGTGCTGAACACACAGCTGCAGGCAGCAAAGGCGAGAGTCCAGGAGCGTACACCGGCGTTCATGATAATCAAGGGAGCCGAAGTGCCATTGAAGCCTACAGCACCCAAGCGTGTCATATTTGTGCTCGTAATGACATTCCTCGCATTCTGTGGAACAACATTATACATACTCCGCAAGATAATCCTTTAGCCACATCCTCTCTCCTGAGTGGAAAAAAACGAAACAGGGTAAGCTATGAACAATAATGGGTCGCGCCGCATAGCATCAAACACAATGATGCTATTCGCACGCATGTTTATCCTCATGCTGGCGAATCTATATGCTGTACGTCTTCTAATACAGGGACTTGGCGACAATGACTACGGCATCTTCACAACGGTGGCGGGCGTGGTGACGACCACTGCATTCCTTAGCAGCATCTTAGCTTTCGCTGTGCAGCGGTTCTACAGCGTCGCACTCGGTGAGCGTGACCTACAGAAATCCAAGGATATATTCTCTGCCAGCCTTAACATAGCAGTAGGGGGCTCTGTGCTGATACTCGTGTTTCTGGAGACTGCCGGGGTATGGTTTGTGACCCACCATCTTGTCATCCCCGAGGCACGCATGGAAGCGACGCAATTGGCATTCCAGTTCTCGATTCTCACATTTCTCCTGACATTTGTCCAGGTGCCTTACCTCGCAGCCATTTACGCCAATGAGGATATGGGAGTATACTCTGTAGTGTCAACAGTCGACGGGCTCGGACGTGTCGCTGCATCATGGATTATAACAAGGGTAGCCATTGACAGGCTTAGCCTATACGCATTCCTGATTCTTGTGCTATCGCTTGTGGTCTTCTTATGCTATGCAGCTATCTCAATCCGCAGATATCCAGAGTGTCGATACACGTCAGTCAAGGACAAGAATATATACAGGCAGCTCATCAGCTTCTCTGGCTGGTACTCATTCGGCTCATTGGCAAACACAGGTCTGAATCAGGGGAACACTATCCTGCTGAACATATTCTTCGGTCCGCTGGCCAATGCAGCCTTCGGAGTCGCCACGCAGATACAGAATGCTTTCAACTCACTGAGCAACAGTATTGTGCTCCCATTCCGCCCACCAATGATAAAGGCTTATGCAGAGGGTGACCACGAGAGCGTCAACTCAATGTTCCAGGCCAACAACAAGGTCATCTGCTACTTCATGCTCGCTGTCGGACTTCCTATCATGGCAGAGATGCGGACTATCCTACAGCTATGGCTCGGCATGAATGACAATATGACCGTCATATTCTCACAGATGATGGTGGCAAGCGTGATTGTCATTTCCCTTCACAACCCCATATCCATCATCATCCACGCAACGGGGCGTGTGCGCCAGTACCACGTGCCAGTAGAGTCGTTGATACTGCTTTGTTTTCCTGTCACGCTGATACTTTTCAAATCAGGATGTCAGGCTGTGGTGCTGTTCTATTCGATGCTGGGGCTTGTTGTCGTAGCACACTGCGTGCGTATATATATCCTGAGGAGAAGCTACCCCCAATTCTCCCTTACCCGTTACGTCCGGGCATTCCTGCTTCCGGCATCCATCGTGGCTGCATGCAGCTCAGCCATCACCTATGCTGTACATTGTAGCGTCCAAGGGGATATCCCCCGCATGGTAGCAGTATTCACGCTGGCTCCATCAGCCGTAATGCTCCTTGCCTATACCATAGGCATAACAGGCAGCGAGCGTAAGCTTGCAAACCGATTCTTGACAAAGACATTCAGAAAAAAGACAGATGACATCATCGACTGACATACTATTATGCATAGGCTATTTCGTAGTCTGGATTCTCACATTCATATGGTACCACATCAAGCGCCCACAGCTTGATGCGGGCAGTGTGATAATCGGGATGCAGGTAGTATACGCTTTCTTCTCCATACTCACCATATCCGATGCCCTGTTCTCGTACGCATTCAACGAGCTGAAGCTCTTCCCGTACATTTACTTATATTCCATGCTTATGGTGGCGCTGCTGCCGGTGATTCGGTTTCATGTCCATCCAGCCCAAAGCATACGTGGAGGAAGCTCCAGAATACTTGTTCTGACATCGTTAGTGTTGTTCTTGACAGCAGTGCTTCAGATTCCAGACATGATGTCAGAGGCAAGTACGGGGCTGGCAAAGCTCATCACAGAGTCAGATGCCGGCAAGGAAGCTTATGAGGAGACAGCCGACTCGATGAGCCAGGCAGGCTCGAAGATACGCAATGTGCCGGCTGTCTTATTCAACATGTTGTCCGACCTCATTCCTTTCCTCCTGTTCTATTTCATGAGTCTGAAGAAGAAGAGCCGGATAATTATACTCTGCCTTTTCGTCGCTATGCTTATCAACATCCTCCTTCCTGTGACACGCGGACAGCGTAATGGCACAGTACAAGGTATACTGACAGTGGTAGCGGCATTCTTCATGTTCAGGGCTTATATCAGCCGGAAGGCGAGGAGAATAATCCAGACCATAGGCTTTACGGTCATCCTCCTTTTCTCGGTTCCAGTCATAGCGATAACCATGAGCCGCTTCGGAGAGAAAGCCGCTGGTGCAGCAGGATTTGTCAACTGGTATGTCGGGCAAGGAAGCCTCTACTTCAACAACTACGGCCTCGATGCTGGAGGTACAAGAAACGGAGACCGCACAGCATATATGATAAAGAGGCTCATAGACCCCTCGACACCGAAGAACTATGTAGAGCGGCGTGACAAATATCCAAACCTATATATCGACGACTACTTCTTTGTCACCTTCGTCGGAGACTTCACCATTGACTTCGGCCCTTATCTCGCAACTCTGATTATCATTGCCTTCGGACTGATAATAATGAGTCGGATAAGAATACGCGACGGCTCGATAGCACTGTACGACTTCATGCTACTGTATTTCGCCATATGTGTCAGCATCCAGGGGGGCATGACGCTGTTCTCTTATTCAGACACAGGCAATCTGCGCATTGTCGCCTTCCTCATGCTCTACGCATACCTCAGATACCATGAGAGGCTGCTCGGGAAGTTCGGGAAGGCAGATACCCCCAAATGAACAAACATGAATAACCCCGACCAATCTTATGCCAAACAGAATATACGAGACAGCAGTCCTGCTGACATGCTTCAACCGCAAGGCCAAGACAACAGAATGCCTTAGGCGGATGGTAAGCTGCGCTGAGGAATACAACAACTCCCACGAAGACATCATCCGTCTCACTGTCTTCATGACCGATGACGGATGCACAGACGGGACTGCCGGCGCTGTGCGCGATGTGATAGGCAGCGATGTGGAGACAAACATAATACAAGGCGATGGAAAGAGATACTGGGCTGGAGGGATGAGAATGGCATGGAGCGAAGCCATAAGCTCAGGCAAGAGATGGGATTTCTACCTTCTGCTGAACGACGACACGATAGTAATGGACAATGTCTTCGACGAACTTCTTCATGCCCACCGCCACGCGATGAGACATTACAGCAGAGGCGGGATATACTCTGGCATAACATGCGACACCGACGACCACTCGATAATAACTTATGGAGGAGACATCTTCAACAGCGCGGCACAGGCGAAAAGCCGCAGGGTGAGCCCTACGGGAGAGCCACAGATGGTGGATATGTTCAATGCCAACATCCTGCTGGTCACAGCAGAGGTAGTAGACGAGATAGGAATCTTCCCAGACTGCTATACACACTCATGTGCAGACAACGACTACTGCATGATGGCTAAGCGGAACAACATCCCTACTCTCGTGACAGCGAATGTCTGCGGAATATGTAAAGACGACCACAAGACTAACGAGGAGGAATGCCAGGCTCTGATGAGGATGACAATGAAAGAGAGGATAGAATACACAAGAAACCCTCTCCATTCTGACAAAGACTACCTTAACTTCGTCAGGCGCAATATGCCACGCAAATACATCATCAGCTGGATAATGCGCAAGATAAGGCTCTACTCACCCAGAATGTATAATGCCATAAACAAGGCAAGAGGGCTCTATTAGGATACCTACATTAAAGACCATACAACATGAGACAATATAACATCCCCATTCTCTTCATATTCTTCAACAGAGAGGACATCGCCCTGAAAACATTCGAGAGGATAAGGTCTGCACGCCCATCCAGGCTATACCTGTCGCAGGATGGCCCACGCCAGGAAAGGGGCAATGAGGAGAAAGAAAGGGTGAGACGGATAAGAGAGAAGATTATCAGTCTGATAGACTGGGAATGTGACATACACAAACGGTTTATGGACAAGAATCTTGGATGTGCCATGGGCGTAAAGACCGCCATAGACTGGATGTTCGAGACAGAAAGCTGCGGCATAATCCTCGAGGACGACTGTGTCGTGTCAGATTCTTTCTTCCCCTACATGGAACATGTGTTACAAAGATACAAGGACGACCAGCGCATAGGCATGGTGGCAGGGACAAACCCCATAGAGAAATACAAGGGGAGGACATCATACCACTTCTCACGCTTCAAAAGCTGCTGGGGATGGGCAACATGGTCAAGGGCATGGAAGAACATGGATATGGATATGACATGGCGAGAGGCAGACAAGCTCTCTGTCATGAACAACAGCGGATTCAACGGGCGGCATAACTCAAAATGGCGTTTCCAGCTGAGATGCATAGACCGTCACCGCGTATCGGCATGGGACTGGCAGTGGTACTTCTCGCTCGCCGCACAGAACCAGCTCTGTGTCTATCCGGCAGTGAATCTCGTGTCAAATATCGGCAATGACATCGAGGCGACCCACACATCATTCGGCGATATAACACGAGAGAGGCATGAGCTGCCATTACCACTCACCGCTCCATCCATCGTAGCGCCAGACTATCATTTTGACAAGATGTTCGATGCCAACGAGAACCGTCTGACAACCATGCTGGCAAGGATAATGCCCCATACTCTCAAGGGTTACATCAAAAGACTTATCAACCGATGAAATTCAAGATAAAGACTCCTCTCGGAGTATACAGATACACCATGGTGCCACTCTTTGCTGGCGTGAAAGTGATAGACAAGGATATATCACGGCAGAATCTTGCCGTCTTCTACGACACGTTGGCTGCCTCAGGCATAAAGGTATTCCTCGCCTATGGCACAATGCTCGGGGCTGTCAGGGAACACGACTTCATCTCCCATGACGAGGACATAGACCTGGGCATGTCTGCAATTTACAGGGAGAATCTTCTCGCCATGCTGTTCAAGCTTCGGGATATCGGATTCGAAGTATGCCGCTATGACCGCAGAGGTGTCATATCGTTCATGAAGGATGGGGAATATATAGACATATACATCTTTGAGAAAGAACGTGACGGCATCGTGGCATGCGGACAGGAAGTGATGCCTGAGTGTTTCATTGACGACCTGGCAGAATACGAGTTCCTTGGCAGGAGATACCTTGCACCGAGGGACTACGAGCGGTATCTGCGGTTCTGGTATGGCGATAATTGGAGAACACCAATCCAATACTACCATTACGAGATGCCAATGTGGAGACAGAAGCTGCTGCTCGCGGCACAGTATATAAAAGAATTCCTGCCCGACTCATTATTCTACGCTCTTCTCAAGCGCAAGATGGAGAGATACCGCGCTCCGTATGAGAAGAAGATAAGGGACGAATACCCAGTATAAGGGGGGGACTGACAGAACTCCGACATATAATAAAAACACAGATTACTCCCCACCCCCTCTCAAAAAAAACAGCAGCCCACATCAGCCATCGCTGATATTCATCATCAGTAAAGAAAACAAGGAAACTAAAGCAGACACAAACAATATGCAAGCAATCATATTAGCAGCAGGAATGGGTAAACGTCTCGGCAAATACACCCAGGACAACACGAAGTGTATGGTCGAGGTTAACGGTGAGCGGCTTATCGACCGCGTCCTCCGACAGCTCTCACGGCTTAATCTCAGACGGGTCATTATCGTCGTCGGTTACAAGGCCGATAATCTCATCAGCTACATCGGTGACAGATACGAGGGCCAGATAAAGGTTGAGTATATCCACAATCCCGTCTACGACAAGACCAACAACATCTACTCTCTCGCTCTCGCCAAGGCTGCCATGTGCGAGGATGACACGCTCCTCCTTGAGAGCGACATAATATTTGAGGACAGCGTGATAGAGACACTCGCCAATCATCCCGACCCAGACCTTGCCCTTGTGGCGAAATGTGAGAGCTGGATGGACGGCACAATGGTGTGCATAGACAAGGAGCGGAACATAACAAGCTTCGTGTCGAAAGCCGATTTCAACTACCACGATGCCGACAGATACTATAAGACTGTCAATATATACAAGTTCAGCCAGACATTCTCAGCCAACTACTACATACCATTCCTTGAAGCGTATTGTAAGGCCCTGGGCAGGAATGAATACTACGAGCAGGTGCTCCAGGTTCTTGTCCATATTCACCGCTCCCCTCTGAAAGCCCTTCCGCTCGACGGAGAGCGGTGGTACGAGATAGACGATGCTCAGGACCTTGACATCGCCTCAGCCCTCTTCGCCCCCGACAATAAGAAGTTCGACCTGTACCACAGGCGGTATGGCGGATTCTGGCGCTTCCCCAAGATGCTCGACTACTGCTACCTTGTCAACCCCTTCTTCCCCACACCACGCATGAAAGAGGAGATGAGGGCAAACTTCGAGACGCTGCTCCAGAACTATCCCTCAGGCATGTATGTCAACTCGCTCCTCGCCGCAAAATATTTCAGGGTGTCACAAGAGTATATAGTCGTAGGCAATGGAGCAGCCGAACTGATAAAATCCATCACAAGAGAATACCATGACAAGAAGGTAGGTATCATATACCCCACATTCGACGAGTACCCCAACAGACTGGCAGACGAGAATATCGTCGGATACATAGTCCCCTCTGACGATTTCAGATACACAGCCGACGATATCATATCATACTATGGAGACAAGGACATATCTATTCTGCTCCTTGTCAACCCCGACAACCCCTCAGGAAATTTCATACCAAAGGACGATGTGCTGCGCATAGCCGGATGGTGCAGGGAGAGGGAGGTGAGGCTCCTTGTCGACGAGAGCTTCGTCGACTTCACTGAAGGGTTTGAGCACAACTCCATCATCGACGATGGCATACTTGAGGCCTACCCCAACCTCATGGTCATGAAATCCATATCCAAGTCATACGGTGTCCCAGGCCTGCGCCTCGGTATCCTTGCAACTGCCGACACTAAGCTGATAGCGCGCATAAAGAAGGACGTAAGCATCTGGAACATAAACTCCTTCGCCGAGTTCTACCTGCAGATATACGGCAAATATGAGAAAGACTACACTAAGGCGTGCCGTGACTTTGCCCTAGAGCGCGCACGGTTTCACAAGCTGCTCCTCTCCATCCCCTATCTCCATGTCATGCCCTCCGAGGCTAACTATTTCCTATGCAGAGTGAGAGGGCGGTTCACCTCACGCAGCCTCGCCGACGAGCTTATCAGGCACAATATAATAATCAGCGACTGCTCAAGGAAGCGCCACATGGCGGGTCAGCAGATTGTACGCCTCGCCATACGCTCAGCAGCAGAGAACGACAGGCTCATAGCCATATTGAGGCGTCTCTGACTCCCCAATACTCTTATATCCCCCACTTGCAAGAGGGAAGAGTCCATCCTCCCTGTCCACTCTCATTCTAACAGACACCATCAGTGACGATGACAATATCCATAATAACCGCTACATACAACAGTGCGGCAACACTCCGCTCGACATTCGATTCTATCCTCCGACAGACATACCGTGACATAGACTATATCGTCATTGATGGAGGCTCTACCGATGGGACTATTGACATCATCCGGGAATACGAGCCACGCTTCGGCCGACTGATACGCTGGATATCAGAACCCGACCACGGCATCTACGACGCCATGAACAAGGGCATCCGTATGGCCAAGGGCGATGTCGTCGGCATACTCAACTCTGACGATTTCTTCTCCTCTGACGATATCCTCGCCACTGTGGCCTCAAATATCACAGATGTCGATGCCGTCTACGCTGACATCCATTTTGTCCGCCCCGACAATCTCTCCCGCTGTGTCAGACATTACAGCTCGAGGAATTTCCGGCCTTGGACTATACGGTTCGGATATATGCCAGCCCATCCCTCGTTCTTTGTCCGTCGGCATATCTATGAGCGGTACGGCCTCTACTCGCTCGACTATAAGATAGCATCAGATTTCGACATGATGGTGCGCCTTTTCTGCAAACACAAGATACGGGCGCGTTATATCGCCCGTGATTTTGTCACTATGCGGACAGGCGGCATAAGCACAAGCAACCTCTCCCACCGGATTCTCATAACGAGAGAGGACGCACGCGCATGCAGGGCCAACGGGATATACTCAAACTTCATACTATGCTCAGTAAAGTACATAACAAAAGTCTTTGAGTTCTTATGAGAGAAGAGGAGCCGTCATAATACTATAAAAAACTAATTGCGCACTACCCATATGATACAGGCTGTATGATGACATAGGATAATGTGACGATGAGGCATAGTATAGGTTAAATAACATGGGTGGACAAAGTATTAGTAAAACATACTTTGTCCACCCATGTTTTCTTTTCCCTGCGGCGATGGTTGTCAGAATCTCGGGCGTCCTCCACCGAAACCTCCAGGAGGGGGTGTACGGCGCATGTCTGAGCGGTTGAAGTCTGGGCCGGGACCACCGTAAGGGCCGCCACCGCGCATGGAGCTCTTCCCACCAAACGAGTTGAAACGGTAGATGAGGTGGAGCATGGCGTAGGAGTTGATAGCATTGTACTCTGAGTCGGTGCGCGAGGTGGCGGAGATGGCGCGCGAGAGGGTCGACTGATTCTTCAATATATCGTAGAACTGTAGGGAGACAGTCAGCGCATTGCCCTTCAGGAACGACTGTGACACCTGTGCGTTCCATACGAACTCGTTGGTGTTGAGCGACGAGTCGTTATATCCCCGACGTGAGTTCATGTGGGCATCGGTTGAGAATCCTGTGCCCCACGGCGCTGTTATGGTTATGTTCATGCCGTAGTTGAAATTCCATGTGTCGAGGTCGGACTGTGGCTGCAGGAGATTGCGGGTATGTGTATATGACAGCTGTCCGTTAGGCTCAACCTCAAGCCACGAGTTACGGTAGCTCATGGCGAGACGCTCTCCGATGGTCATGGTGCGCGTCGTGTTCTTCTCTGTCACAGTGTTCTGATAGAGATAGGAGACGTGGTTCTGATAGCTGACATTGGTGAATGTGTTGACGTTCCATACTCCAGCCGAGTCGATGGATGCGTTATACATCAACGCTCCGCGGATATTCCAGTTGCCGTTGATATTCTCCGGGCGTGTAATCTTTCCGCCAGTCTCCTCGTTGTATGTCACACATGATGATATGCTGTTCTGCGTCATGGAGAAGTTGATGTGTGTCATCCATGACTGTGTGTGTGACGGTGCATACCCGTTGTAGAAGAGGCGGAAGTTGTGTGTGAATGAAGGTTTCAACCCGGGATTACCCTTTGAGATGTTGAGAGGGTCAGAGTCGTCTGTGATATCGAGGAGGTCAGATATTGATGGCTGTGTCGTTGTAGCGCGGTATGTTGCTCGCAGCTGTGATACCTTTGATATCTTATACCTGAGGTCGAGTGTCGGTGAGAAGTTGAGCGTTGTGCGTACTGTATCGACAGAGACACCCTGATAGTCCTGCACATAGTGTGAGCGTTGTGGCTGGAGCATGATGCCGGCAGTGTAGTTCCATTTCTTCCCGACTTTCCTCAGCTGCAGGGCTGCCTCGTGTGTGTCTGTCGTATATTCAGAATAGCGTGACAGCTCGCTGTCGAGATAACTGTCGAGAGGATAAGGCAGGAATCCCCACTGGCGGTATTCTGGCTCAAACGCTGAGAAGTCGAGACGTGAGAAATCATATGTTGAGCGGTCGCTCTTCGAGAAGGAGTGGGCGTAGCTGTATGACATCTGCAGGAACAATGTCTGTGCGAGAGGCTCGGTGTATGTGCCCTTCAATGTGTATGAGTATCCCTTTGTCGGCGTGAGGTTATAACGGTTGGTTGAGTATGTGGAGTCATTGCCGAGCTGGTCGAGAATCTGGTATAGTGTGACATCCTGCAACGAGGCGCTGCGCGAGTTACCGTCAGAGTATCTCGCATCGGCTCTGAGCGTGAGGTTGCGTCCACGTGTGTTCAGCTTGCGGTTGAACTGCAGCATGCCGTTCACTGCGTTCGACTCGCTGTATGAGAGTGAGCGTGAGCGTTTGCTGTTGACCATGGCATCGAGCTCGTCGAGACGTTTTATCGCCTCATCCTCAAGAGGGTCGTCGACATACTGGTATGGGTCAGAATTATAGCTTGCGTTGCGCGATGTGGAGCGTTTGTCAGTCTTCGTGATTGAGACGCTGGGGCGGAACATGATGTTGGTCATCGTGTCGGGGTTCCATTCCAGTCTCATCTGTGCGTTCCATCTGTCACGGCGCTGGTATGACTGTGACAGGGAGTTGGAGAAGGCGTTGCCTGTGCTGACGAAATTCTCAGAGGATTTCTTCGACCATGTATCGTTGTCATTATGGTTCCATCTGACGCTCGCGTCGATTGTAAGTATCTTAGGTAGCTGATAGTTGATGTTCGCCCCGAGCATTTTCGATGCGGAGAGACCATTGGCCCCGCCCATACGGAATCCGCCACCGCCACCGGGGAATCCGCGGTCGCCGACGTTGTTTGCGGAGCCGAATCCCATGATGCGGAGATTATCCTTCATGTATGCCATCATCAGACGCTCGGCATAACGGTCGTGTGTTCCGATGGAGAAGTCAGAGTTAGTCATGAAGCCTTTGTTCATGCCACGCTTTATGCCGAAGTCGAGCACTGTCTGCTCCTCCCCGTCGTCAATGCCAGTGACGCGTGCGAGGTCTGATTTCTGGTCGAAGGCCCTCACCTTCTCTATTATGGATGTGGGCAGATTCTTCAATGCTGTCTCTGTGTCGCCGGTCATGAATTCCTTTCCGTCGACAAGTATTTTCTTCACTTCCTTGCCATTCATTGTTATTTTCCCGTCATCGTCTATCTGTGCTCCAGGGAGACGTTTGATGAGTTCCTCCACGACAGAGCCCTCTGGTGTGTGGTATGCAGCGGCGTTATAGACGAATGTGTCCTCCTTCAGGACCACCTTTGCTGCTTGTCCGCTGACGACAGCCTCTTTGAGCATGATAGCGTCAGGGGTGAGCAGGACGTTGCCGAGGTTATGGTTGCCTGTCACATTGACAGCCTTCACGAGGGTCTTGTATGCCACGCTGGTTATCTTCAGGAGATACTTGCCGTTATTAGGGGCTGTGATGGAGAAGTGTCCTTTGTTATCAGATATCACTCCCTTGACAAAAGTGCTGTCTTGCTTCAGCAGCGAGACAGTAGCCTGCATGACGGCCTCCTTTGTATCACGGTCAACTATGTTGCCAGTGATAGCGCGTTGTGCCGATGCTGTGCACACAATAATCCACATGGCGCACAATGTGGTAAAGAGCTTGTTCATTTTATGTTGGGTTTTGTTTCCTTGATGAAATGGATAAAGAATTATCCTGGTCTACGTTTATTATGACTCTATTTTACGCTTTTGGTTTAAAATCGCTGGTGATTTTTATCCTGAATATGGAATGCCACGCACACAATATCTCTCTGGGGCTGACATTCCCGTCTTGTCTATGCATGTCGGCTGCTGCATGCCGGCCTTTAGGGGACAGGGAGGATCGTCCGCTTTCATTCATCAAGCAAGATGAGGTCGGCCATGATGTCGTCGCTGGTGAATATTCCCTTTTGCGTGAGGTGGAGCCATCCGTTGTCGACTGCCATCTTCCCAGACCTTATATGGGGCTCAGCCTGACGCAGGATATATGCTTTCCTATCGTCGTCAAGCAGGCCCAGCCTGATTCCGCGCATTGTTCTCAAAGCCGTTGTGACGGTATCGTTATACCGTGTCATGGTGTCTATCACCTCTTCCCCTCCAGTAGGGAGCTGGCGCTCTGCAATCTTTCCCAGATAAGTGTCGAGAGACTCGACATTCCACCATCGTCTGTCCCTGTCATAAGAATGGGCTGCAGCCCCAATGCCGAGGTATGGCGTAGCGTCCCAGTAGCTTGAGTTATGCATGCTCTCATATCCGGGCAGGCAGAAATTGCTTATCTCGTAGTGGACATATCCCGCCTCACGGAGCCGCCTTGTCAGCGTATCGTACATGGCGATGAATGTCTCCTCGTCGGTCTCCTCTATCTCTCCCCTTTCCATCATCGTGTACATGGGTGTTCCCTCCTCATACATAAGGGAATAGGCTGAGATATGTTCTGGTCTCAATTCTAAGGCCTGGGTGATATCGTCGTTCCACTCGCTGAGTGTCTCCCCAGGGAATCCGAACATTAGGTCTATGCTGATATTCCTCACTCCTGCCTGTCTGAGCCGTGCCACAGCCTGACGTGCCTGCCGCGAGTCATGGCGTCGCCTGAGCCATGCCAGTCTGTCGTCCAGGAATGTCTGTATCCCTATGCTGACGCGGTTTATCGGTGATTGGGCAATCCACTGTGCCATATCCGTCGAGACATCATCAGGGTTACACTCCATAGTCCACTCTCTGACATTCGAGACATCGACGACACTCTTTATGCCGTCAATGATACGGGTTAGCTGCTGTGGAGTGAGGACAGAGGGTGTACCTCCACCAAAATATATTGTCGTGGGGCTATGGAACATCTTGCCAGCACGCATGGCCAGCTCGCTGACTATGGCATCGGCATACTCATCACGACGGTTGAGCTGTGTGGTGGAGTAGAATCCGCAATATATGCAACGTGAGGAACAAAAGGGGAAATGCAAGTATAACCCATTTGCCCCGGTGTCTTCATTTCCATCGCCCGGCATCCCATTGTATGCCATCCGTTGTGTGTCCATTGGATGCGTGGAGCCGTCAGTCTCTTCCTTATCCTCGGTCATCCTCCCTTCGCCTTCTGGCTTTTCCGCAGGGTTGTTGTCATGTTGTGGGGCCGTGGTCTTCTTGTCTGTGTGCAGTCTGGTCTTCCGCTTATAGCAGTCCTTATAGTCACATAGTCCGCATGAATACTCCAGGTATCTCACATTATGCCCGAGGCCTATTAGTCCAGAGACAGATTTTATGGGCATCATCAGCGAGCTGTCGGTAAGTCTGACACCTGCCGTGGCGCCTCTGAACAGTGGGAATAGTTTCTGTTGCTCAGTGACATGCCATCCGCAGTATCCCGGGGAGAAACGGTTTGTACGGTGCCATCCTAACTTGTCAATCTGCGCCTGTATCACACGTTCCATATAATCGGCTGTCTTTTCTGCTATAACCGACCCTAATGCGTTGGCTATAAACACCCTTACCATATCGCCCTCTTCTGTCAGACGGTCGATATACCGCTGGTATTCTTCTCCTGCAGTACAGATGAAAATGGCGAAAGCCTCTCCCCCACGGAGCTGCCTCGCCACAATGCCGCCACACCCGAGCTCTACCGTCTCAGCCTCAGCAGCAGGCATGAGTCTGAGCGTCTTGTGCTCTATATCAGCCTCGCCACGCATGACGGTGAAGACATAGCGTGGTCTTGTCCATTCTCTGACATCAGCGACAATGGCATCGACCTCACTGGCGATACCGTCAGCGGGGGCAGTCCCTGCGCATCCCATCTCCTGGAAGATATCGTCGAGGGTGATGCCGAGCATGTCGTATGTTATTGTCTCTTCTGTCATCTTTTTAATAATTAAGCCATGCCACACATTTTGTCAAGCCCGGTGAGAGAACGGGGTCTCAGTGGCTGACAATCCACCATGATGTCTGTGTGACATAGTTTGTCACCACACTGTTTGCTGTCGGCTGTGATGTCGACAGTCCGCAGTAAGCGTTGATTTTCTTCTTTACTCCTCCGTTGGGTGTCGCCGAGTAGAACTCGTCAGTGTTGCATTTGTACGGTACCAGTCTCGCCATAGTGCTCATGAACTGGCTCTTCAGAGTCTCGTTCGTGCAGCACCGGCTGACATAGTCCTGCATATCATAGAACACAGTCTGCGGGAAAGCGTCCATCTGCTGCACATTCTCCAATCCCTCGCTTGATATCTCCATATTAATCTGCCTCATGACATTAGCCATATCATCCATATACTGGCAGTCAGTCACAGAGAGTGTGCCATAAGGCATGTTATAAGCCTTGTAGAATCTGCCATACTCCTCGACGAGTGTCTGGAAGTCATGTCTGAGCAGAGCGGCACCAGCCTTGGCATATGGTATGCCGATGCCCATAATCTCTGTTGGCGACGATATGTAGTAGTCGCATATATTGCTGAAATCATACGCTGACTCCATATTAGCCATATAGCAAGCGTCGAGGAGGAGGTAGTTAAGATGAATCCCCACATTCTGCAGAGCTGTAACGAGCGACATGTTGTCTATCTGGTAGTCCATCCCTGCCGAGCCTATCGCCTTGTTCATCGCCTTCGGCTTGTAACAGTCAGAGAGTGTGAAACCTCCAGCAGGCATCCATGATTTGCCGTGCGCCCCTATTATCATGGCATAAGAGTGGGCAGGGGCGATTTCCTTAACCTTATAGAGGATATTCTGTAGCGTTGCTATCACACCGCTCTGGTTGTCGCTGCTGAATGACATGTCCATCGTGAGGTCGATGTTTTTCTCCTGGCACAAGCCGTCGGCATACACCAGCTCGAACATCTTAGCCGTGACGCTTGTCTTGGCCATGACAACTATGAGGCGTGCCTTCCCCATTCCCTTGTTTGTCTCTATTGCCGTCTTCATATCATTGACATTGTCGGCAAAGGCGTCTGAGAGTCCCTCGCTGTATGGGAAGAACATCAGTATTGTCTCCGTGGCCCGATTGTCTTCTGGCTCCTCGTTGTTATTCTTGTCACTACATGACGCCACCATTATCAGCAAGAAGGCTGCTATTATGGCGAGCAGGTGATATCTCTTTATTTGTCTTTTTGTTATCAATGGCATAGCGAAAACGATAATATCCTTATTGTTCGGGGGTAATGGGTGTTCATTTACGCAGACAAACGTTATCCTGCAACACTTGAGTAAGTTTTAGCGAATAACGTCTGTCTGATATCTTCTATGTTCTTTCAGATTGCGTTCAGAGTCTTGCGAGAGTCTCTTTCAGTGCCGCGATTTTCTCTATCGAGTCGGTCTCCTTCTTACGCTCCAGCGCCACGACCTGTGCCGGCGCGTTGTTCACGAAGCGCTCGTTGGAGAGTTTCTTGCGTATTCCGGCGAGGAATCCCTCCAGATGTTTCAGCTCTGCCTCGGCCTTCTGTCTCTCGGCCTCAACGTCGATAAGGTCGCCAAGAGGGACAGCGAACTCCCTGGTTCCTATCATGAAGGCCGATGTCCCCTCGCCCTTCTGTGCCACATAGCATATCTCCTCTACGCCTGCCATCTTCTTTATGATAGCCTCGAGCGCCGGACTCTTTGTAACCACCTCGTCTGCCTCTGCTGCCACTACCTGCAGCTTCAGCGGCTCGCGTGGAGAGATATTCTTTGTCTGTCGTATGCCACGGACACCTGACACCACTTGTTTCAGCTCGTCAAAGTCGGCCATGGCCTTCTTCTCATCATCGTCTGGCTCAGCGAGTTTGAAGACACTGACCATGAGCGACTCGCCATCCTTACGGTCGGCAATACACTGCCAGAGCTCCTCTGTTATGAACGGCATGAATGGGTGGATGATGTGCAGGAGGCTGTCGAAGATATCGAGAGTAGCCTCGTATGTGGCCTTGTCGATAGGCTGCTGGTAGGCAGGCTTTACCATCTCGAGATACCATCCTGAGAACTCGTCAGTGAAGAGCTTGAAGGCTGTCATGAGCGCATCGTTAAGCCTGTACTTCGAGAAGTGGTCGTTTATCTCGGCATAGTCGGCCTTCAGCTTGGCGTTCATCCATGCTATGGCCTTCTTGTTATGCTCTGGCTGCTCGCTGTCGGCCACCTCCCATCCTTTAACGAGGCGGAAAGCGTTCCACATCTTGTTACAGAAGTTCAAGCCCTGGGCACAGAGTGAGTCGTCATAGAGTATGTCGTTGCCGGCTGGAGCGGCAAGCATCATTCCCATGCGGACGCCATCGGCACCGTAACGGTCGATGAGCTCAAGAGGGTCGGGCGAGTTGCCGAGCGACTTGGACATCTTGCGTCCGAGTTTGTCGCGCACGATGCCGGTGAAATATACGTTACGGAACGGTATGTCCTTCATATACTCACAGCCCGCCATTATCATGCGTGCCACCCAGAAGAAGATGATATCCGGACCTGTTACGAGGTCAGATGTCGGATAGTAATACTTTATCTCGTCATTGCCGGGATTGTTGATTCCGTCGAAGAGTGATATCGGCCAGAGCCATGATGAGAACCATGTATCGAGCGCGTCCTCGTCGCGGCGCAGGTCTTCTGCCTTCACCGATGGGTCTATGGCCTGTGCCTTCTTCAGGGCGTCAGTCTCGTTGAGAGCCACGACGAAGCGTTCCTCACCGTCGGCTGTCTCTGGGAGGAAGTATGCGGGGATGCGGTGGCCCCACCACAGCTGGCGTGATATACACCAGTCCTGGATATTCTCAAGCCAGTTCTTGTATGTTGTGACATACTTTGTCGGATAGAACTTCAGCTCGCCATTGACTACTGGAGGCAGCGCGATGTCTGCCATGTGCTGCATAGAGAGGAACCACTGCTTGCAGAGGCGTGGCTCGACGGCAGTGTCCTGGTTACGCTCTGAGTAGCCCACCTTGTTGTCATAGTCCTCGATGTGGTCCATGAGTCCGGCAGCCTCAAGGTCTTTGGCTATCTGCTTGCGCACATCCATGCGGTCCTGTCCCACATAGAGGCCGGCAGCCTCAGAGAGTGTGCCGTCTGGGTTGAAGATGTCTATCGTCTCGAGATTGTGTGTCTTGCCGAGTGCGTAGTCGTTGACATCGTGTGCTGGTGTGACCTTCAGACAGCCCGTACCAAACTCTATGTCTACGTAGCGGTCCTCGATTACTGGAACGACGCGTCCGACAAGAGGCACAATCACCTTGTGTCCCTTCAGCCAGTGGTTCTTGACATCCTTAGGGTTGATACACATGGCTGTGTCGCCCATGATTGTCTCCGGACGTGTTGTGGCCACGATGGCATAGTATCCGCGCTCGTCCTTATGCGCCACCTCGCCTTCCTCGCCTGTCAGGACGACAGGGTTTGTCTCCTCGTCGGCGACGTAATACTTCAGATGGTACAGCTTTGACTTCTCCTCGTGGTATATCACCTCCTCTGTAGAGAGCACGGTCTGCGCCTTAGGGTCCCAGTTGACCATTCTCAGTCCGCGGTAGATATAGCCTTTCTCATAGAGGTCGACAAAGACTTTCAGCACAGACTCTGAGCGTTTCTCGTCCATGGTGAATGCTGTGCGGTCCCAGTCACATGATGCTCCGAGCTTTCTCAGCTGCTTGAGTATAATGCCTCCGTGTTCCTCTGTCCATGCCCATGCGTGCTTCAGGAACTCCTCTCTTGTGAGGTCGCGTTTCTTTATTCCCTGCTGCGCCAGTTTGTTCACGACTTTCGCCTCGGTAGCTATCGAGGCATGGTCAGTGCCTGGCACCCAGCATGCGTTCTTCCCGTCGAGGCGTGCCTTACGTATGAGGATATCCTGTATGGTATTGTTGAGCATGTGTCCCATGTGCAGCACACCGGTCACATTGGGTGGGGGGATTACTATGGTGTATGGCTCTCTGCCGTCTGGCTTGCTTGCGAAAAGCTTGTGGTCTGTCCAGTACTGGTACCACTTCGTCTCGACCGCTTTCGGGTCGTAATTCTTTGCTAATTCCATATCGTATGTTCGTGTGATTTACTTTTTCCGTGCAAAATTACATAAAAATCTCCATAAAACGCTATCGTTCTACGATTTAATTTGTACTTTTGCATAAATAATCACTCATTTAACCCCTATAATGTATGTGGGATGCGAGCCGCCGGCCTTCCCTCATCCCCATGATGGATATTCCCAGCCCCGAAGTGAGCATATGGCGCAGGCTCCGTCATATGTCAGCCGGCATAAAGACATATCAACAAACCGTATACAACAAAAAGCAACAGTAACAAACAACAAAAAAGAATATATGCATACACGTGAAGAGAAGCTGGAGGCTTTCGGGCGTCTGCTGGATGTCCTTGACAACCTCCGCGAGAAATGTCCATGGGACAGGAAACAGACCAACGCCTCGCTCCGGCCCCATACCATCGAGGAAGCCTATGAGCTTTGTGACGCCCTGCTGGCCGACGACGCTCCCGAGATACGCAAAGAGCTTGGCGATGTCCTGGAGCATGTGCTTTTCTACAGCATCATAGGCTCTGAGCAGGGACGCTTTGACATAGCCGATGTCTGCAACGCAGAGGCGGACAAGCTGATATTCCGCCATCCGCACATCTACGGCTCACAACATGCCGAGACGAGCGATGATGTCAGCAAGCTGTGGGAACAGGTGAAGCAGAAAGAGCATGACGGCAATGCCACTGTACTCTCTGGAGTACCCAAGGCGCTCCCGTCGCTCATAAAAGCCTACCGCATACAGGACAAGGCCCGCAATGTGGGATTCGACTGGGACGAGCGCAGCCAGGTATGGGACAAGGTCTACGAGGAGATTGGAGAGCTGAGGGCAGAGCTTGAGCGTGAGGACAAGGAGGCATCGCTCGACGAGCTTGGCGATTTCCTCTTCTCTGTCGTGAACGCCGCAAGGCTATATCATCTGAACCCTGACACAGCTCTCGAAAGGACAAACCACAAGTTCATGCAGCGCTTCGGCTATATAGAGCAGAAGGCGAAAGAGAAGGGCAAGGAGCTGAAAGACATGACTCTCGGCGAGATGGACAGTCTATGGGAAGAGGCGAAGAGGAGCGGACAGGCTCCACAGCCCTGACCTCCCACCCCGTCTCCGTATACAGGCCACGCCACGAGGGCATAATGATGGACAGACACCCTATGATGGTCACAGCCCGACGGCCCCCCATCACACTCTCTTTGAGCTAATCAACATCACCCATCAGCACCCCATAAAACCACACAACAAACAATTATGAGAAATCTATTTTTCCTTACCTTAGCCATAGCGGCTATATCGTTCGCCTCGTCATCATGCACAGAACGCAAGGCGACAACAGCACAGGACATAGAGGACAGCCTCGCCATAGCCGACCCTGACACCACTGTCTACGGCATCTGTGGAGAATCAACCACAATGCACTCCCTGCAGCTAATAACCGACGACGGACGCGTCATGAATCTCCTTGTCGACACAGACGACGAGGCGGACAACAGCACCGTGAAGGGCGGACTGCTCGCCGGAGACCGCATGGCGGTGACAATAGCAGTCGTCGACGGCGACAGCACAGCATGCACAGCGATAAACCTGACAACACTGACAGGCCGGTGGACAAGCATAGACCGCAACTTCGAGATTGTCGAGGGAGGCGAGATAATATCTACAGTACAGAGCGAGACAGACCCCTACACATCGTGGAAGATTCACAATGGCAGCCTGCTCATGGGGCGCGACACATTCAGCGTGCTGACACTCGGAGCTGACAGTCTGGAGATAGAGAGCTCCCGCGGAATATACGTCTACAAGCGCCAGAAATAGAGAGGGGGACAAGGAGGCAAGAGGCTTATGGGATAATACTCAAGCAACTCAAGCAACATTTCATAGTCAAACTCACGAGCGTCAACGCATCGTTTATAAAAAAAACATATCCCGCATGTAGTATACCATCGGATGTGTGCGTCAAAAAGACAGGAAACGATACAAGAACAAACCGATAAACCTATTAAAGACATGAAACGTGCAATCATCATCCTCATGGCCCTGGCCTCTTACCTGGCATCAAACGCACAGCTGCTCTACCGCATCACAGGCGACGGAGTGAAGAGCGAGTCGTATATCATCGGGACATACCATGTTGCCGACGCAGCTATGGTCGACAGCATACCTGGCGCACGGGAGGCGCTCCTGTCTGTCGGGCAGGTATGCGGAGAGCTGGCCATAGCCGACCTCATGAACGCTGACAGCCTGAAGACAATGATGGCATACATGTATCTGCCTGAGGGCCAGACACTGCAGACTCTGCTTCCTGAGGCGGACTATGGCAGGCTCAGAAGCCTCATCAGCACGATTAGCGGCGGAGCCATGGACAATGACGCAATAGACAGGACATATGGACGTATGACACCTGCAATGCTGACAAACAACCTCACCATAGCCCTCACGATGAAGAACAGCCATCGGAAGGCAGATATGCAGAACCCCATGGACATCTATCTGCAACGCGCCGCGGCCGGAGCCGGCAAGCCAACCATGGGGCTTGAGACAGTCTCTTTCCAGTCGAAGACTCTTTTCGGCATACCTATGCGGCGGCAAGTGGAGCAGCTTATGTGTCTCGTTGACAACCTCGAGTTTTACGAGACACAGATACGTTCGCTCTCCGACGCATATTACGGCCAGGACATGAAGAAGATAGAGGAGGCTATGGAGGCGTGTATCGGGACATCGTGTGACAGCACTCCCGATGAGAAAGACCGCCTCATCAAGAACCGCAACCTCAACTGGGCTAAGCTGATGCCTGCCATCATGGGCGCCAAGCCGACCCTCTTCGCTGTCGGCGCGGGCCATCTTTGCGGTGAGCACGGCATGATACAGCTGCTGAGGAATGCAGGATACTGTGTCGAGGCCGTGAGCCGATAATCACTGGATGCCTGCTCCCCCCTCACAAGCGGCATCGCCCTGGCAGCAGTGAAAGCGCGAGGGGCGCCAGGACTTACAATTCATCAGAAAACAAGGATTTCAGCTTACAGTTTTCTTGCTGTAGCGACAATATCGGGAAAGGTACTGAATGAGCCTCCCATACACACTGTATGAGGCCGTCATTCAGTACCTTTATTATTATAAAACACACTGCTTACACTCTGCAGACTGAAGCGACGGCGGGAGACGAGGCAACGGCGGGAGACAGAGAGAACAGGGGACGGAGAGAAGAGGGCAAGCACAGGGACAACGGCAGGAAATGGATGTTTGAGGACAACAATCAGACGCAATAGCCCGAAAAAAGAATGAATTCATATAAAAAAAACGACGAAAAATTTGGCGTGTTCTTGAAAAATGTCTATATTTGCCATGAAAAAGTAAGAATTGTGGTCACCTTAAACCATATCTACATATAAAAGCAAGCAACATTTTCTAATTATAGAAAGCAACATAACAACAAAGTTCAAACTATTTTGTCACCATACATTATACAGGAGAGGGGCATTCTATCAATCTGCCAGCTCCCAATTGAGGGTACATTGTCAGCAAGACATATCATCGGCTGACACCAGCATGAAGGCGCGACAGACGATGCATGAGGGGCAGTTTATGGCCCTGACGGCATGAATAGTAGGTCTACAGAAAGAATACCACATACAAAAAAACATTTAATAACTAAAACCAAGAACAGACAATGAATCTAACGAACAGCGTTAAGAGACTATCCCTGCTGGCTATTGTCAGCATCATGAGTCTCGTATCATTCGCCCAGAGTCAGATCACAGGTCATGTGAGAGACAAATCGGGCGAGCCTATCGTCGGAGCCAGCATCCTTATCAAGGGTACGGGCACTGGCACAGTGACTGATATCGAGGGCGCATTCACCGTGGCGAAAGCCTCGCCGAGCGATGTCCTCATCGTATCCTCAATAGGCTACTCGACAGAGAACGTGAAGGTAGGCAACCAGACACGTATCAATGTTGTCCTCAACGAGGACATGGCAAATCTCGACGAGGTTGTGGTCATCGGTTACGGCACAATGAAGCGCCGCGACCTCACAGGCTCGGTATCATCAGTCAACAACGAGGCCCTCACAGCCAACCCTGTCGCCAACGTGGCTGAGGCTCTCCAAGGCAAGCTGGCCGGTGTGCAGGTGCTGTCACAGGACGGCCGCCCAGGTGCATCAGTGTCAATCCGTGTGCGTGGCGGCGGCTCCATATCACAGTCAAACGACCCTCTCTTTGTCGTTGACGGATTCCCTGTGAGCGATATCAACGATATCCCTGCCGACCAGATTGAGAGCATCGATGTGCTCAAGGACGCATCATCGACAGCCATCTACGGTGCACGCGGTGGTAACGGTGTTATCCTCGTCACGACAAAGGGTGGCAGAGAAGGCAAGGTCTCTGTCAGCTACAACGGCTACTACCAGGCAAAATGGGCAGCGAAGACTCTCGGTGTGCTCGACGCGCAGGACTATGTAGCCCTCCAGTGGGGATACTCTACAGCCGGCGGATGGAATGCTGACGATATAGCACGCTATTTCGGACTCGGCTCCAAGTATGGCAATAACTATGACAAGTATGCCTCTGTGAAGTCTCACGACTACACTGACGACATGCTGCGCACAGCGTCAAGCTGGAATCACAACGTCTCTGTATCAGGCGGAACGAAGAAGACACAGTTCACATTCTCTGCCAACTATGTCACAGACGAGGGTATCAAGATAAACTCAAACTATGACCGTCTCGCCCTTAACTTCAAGCTTCGCCAGGAGCTTGCCAAGAATCTCTACTTCGACATTGAGGGCCGCTACTCAAAGATGTTCACCAAAGGCCGTGACGCCACTGTAAGCTCACGCGGCTCACTCCTCTCTTCTGCATACGTTTACCGTCCTATAGACACCCCTTACGGCGAGGATGACTTCACGCTCTTCGGTATGGGTGCGGGCAACATAGACCCTGCCCAGGACCCTTACGACATAACGAACACACTGTACAGCTCACGTCTGCGCAACCGTCTCCGTGGCACAGCGTCGCTCTCCTGGGAACCTGTCAAAGGCCTCACACTGAGGTCAGAGATTGGTGTCGGACGCAACTGGGGTGAGAACAAGTTCTATGACGACGGCTCTATACTCAGCGGTTTCCAGTTCACAAAGGGCCACAAATACGCCGAGCTGGGAAAGACAAGCGGCGAGAACTGGCGCTGGCTGAACACTATCAACTATGAGGTGCAGGGCCTCGGCGAGGACCACAGCCTCTCTGTGATGCTCGGCAACGAGGAGATAAAGACAAGCAGCGAGACGCTGACAGTCTACGGCTCTGGATTCCCCATGGGCTCTGAGTGGACCATGGACCGTGTCTTCGGCCTCATACACATGGGCGACGCCACAGCATACCCAAGCGAGAACAAGTACATCAACACATACAGCACTCCAGAGACAACCCAGTCATGGTTCGGACGTATTAACTATTCATACAAGGGACGCTACCTTGTTACTGGTACTCTGCGTGCCGACGGCTCATCTAAGTTCGGCCCTAACAACCACTGGGGTTACTTCCCTGCCGGCGCTGTGGCATGGCGCATCTCTGACGAGGCATTCATGCAGGGCGCACACAGCTGGCTCGACAACTTGAAGCTGCGTCTCTCTATCGGCACATCAGGCAACGACAACATCTCGTCGAGCCTCTGGCGCGAGACATGGTCTGCCTCGACAGGTGTATGGGACGAGAAGCCTGTGCAGATATACAAGCCTTCAGGACTCAAGGAGAACCCTGACCTGAAATGGGAGACAAACATCTCACGCAACCTGGGTCTTGACTTCGCCATGTTCAACCGTGTCAGCGGCTCAGTAGACCTCTACTGGAACACAACGAAGGACCTCCTCATGAACACCCAGATTGACTCGTCGTCAGGCTACACCAACATGTACGACAACATCGGCAAGACATCGAACAAGGGTCTTGAGGTTGCTCTCAACACATGTATCGTGCGTTCTAAGGACTTCAACCTCAACATGAACCTCACATACAACCTCAACTTCAACAAGGTTGAGGAGCTCGCTGACCATGCCGACATACAGTATGGCTCAGGCTGGGCATCGGCAGGCCAGTCGCCAGGTAACGACTTCATCCTCACTGAGGGAGAGCCTGTCGGACTCGTCCGCGGCTATACAGCCGACGGTGTGTACACTCTCGATGACTTCAACTACACTAACGGCAAGTATGTCCTGAAAGAAGGTATCACAGACATCTCCAACATCTCGTTCACCAACTACCCTATCAGCCCAGAGCTGAAGGCATGTCTCCCTGAGGGACAGAACGCATTCCCTGGCTGTCTGAAACTGAAGGACCTTGACGGCGACGGCATCGTCGACACTGACGACATCAGCGTTATCGGCCGCCTCCAGCCACACCATACTGGTGGTTTCGGCTTCACCGGCAACTGGAAGGGACTTGACTTCTCTGCCAACTTCACATACCAGCTTGACGGCAAGATATACAACGCCTCAGCCATGTGTGAGTATACAGGAGGCAAGGAGCCGGGACTCGGCAAGAACCGCCGCGACTTTATCAGCGAGTGCTGGAAGATTTATGACGTGCGCAACGGAGAGCTTGTCGCTGTCACTGACCCTACAGAGCTCGCATCGCTCAATGCCAACGCGTCGCGCCCTCTGCCTTACTACGAGAACAACGTTGTATCGTCTGAGTTCATCGAGAGCGCAGCATACCTCCGCCTCAGCAATATCACTGTCGGATATTCTCTGCCTAAGAAGTGGTTCAAGGGCGTCATAGAGCGCGTGCGTCTCTACGCCACAATGGCCAATGTATTCTGCATCACCGGCTATAGCGGATATGACCCAGAGGTGAATACTGACGCCTCACGCAACAGCAACTACCCGACACCATACATGGACTATGGAGCATACGTGCGTCCAAGGACTTTCACATTCGGTGTAAATGTTAAATTCTAATCTTCTATACTGTCACTGTGCGGCAACAAGACAGACAGGACATCTCCACGATACAGGAGACATGGCGGACGACATGCTCTGCTGACACTCTGGTTGATGCCACGTGACATATAAAAGGATATAGCGAAATAACACATTTAAATCAACAAGCCAACTATCACAATATGAAAAAGACAATATATAGCATACTGGGAAGCGCGTTGCTGTTAGGTCTGGCTTCATGCTCAGACTTCCTCGACCAGAGCTCGCCATCAGAACTCGACAGAGACTTTGTGTTCTCTGACCCAACCACCGCTTCTGCCACGATGCAGAACGCATACAGCGTATGGCGCTCCGACGGCGGTTTCCACGGCAACGGAAGCTTCTATAACTTCGTAGTGTCAAGCTCTGACACCGAGCTCCAGCCTGAGAGCTACAAGGGACAGATAAACCGCTGGGCACCATCCTACTTCTATGGATTCGACGCCACGCTGTCTAACCACGGCCCGGAGATTTTTGACCCATTCGGCAACGGAGGCTTCGAGTCTCCATGGACCAACGCCTTCAAGATTATCTCTCTCTGCAACACCGTCATAACCTCATACGAGGAGGGCGCATCGTTCGAGGAGATGGTCAACCAGGGCAAACCGTCCGACCTCAGCCAGGTCTACGGCGAGGCTGTATGTCTCCGCGCCACATGCTACTATGAGCTGATGCGCTGCTACGGCGACATCCCTCTGCAGCTGCGCACAGGCGAGGTGGCCACACACCTGACATGCCGTGACTCTATCGCCGAGACAATGCTTGCCGACCTTGAGCGTGTCATACCTATCATGTACCGCCCGGGAGAGTCTTCGGCTGTCAACAAGACAAAGTTCACACGTACATACGCAGAGGGCCTCGTAGGACGCATTGCTCTCTGGGAGGGTGGTTACCAGACATGGCGCACAGACCTCGGAGCAGACTACTACAAGGACCTCAAAGGCAATGTGATACAGTTTGAGAAGGTCAGCACGAGCGACAAGTACAAATGCTTCTACGGACGCCGCAGCGACTGGAAGACTATCTACGCCATCGCAGAGAAGTATCTTGGCGACGCCATCGCCAACTCTGGCTCAGCGAAGCTCCAGACTGTCGACCCTCGCTCAGGCGACCGCTATGGCAACCCATACCAGTATGTCTTCCAGGAGAACATGATGGGTGTCAACACCGACGTCCTCACCTATGCAGGAGAGAGTGTCTACGAGATTCCTGACACTCACGCCGACGGCAACAGCGAGCGCCCATATGCCTTCGGCCGTCCGTCAAACGGTGGCTCATCGGCCTATTATCCATGCAAGTCATACGGACAGTCACGCTTCAGCCCGATATACTACTATGGCGACTTCGACCCTAACGATCTCCGCCGCGATGTCACATGCGCCGTGACGGGCTCTAATGGCAATGGCTCTGAGGGAATGCTGAGCTTCGCCAAGGGTTCACGCCTCAACGGTGGCATAGCCAACAACAAATGGGACGAGAACCGCATGACAAACCCATGGACCGTGAAGCAGCGCCAGAGTGGTATCAACAACCCATACATGCGCTTCTCTGACATCATCCTCATGCAGGCTGAGATAAAGGCCGCTCTCGGCAAAGATGGCGAGGGACGCCAGCTCCTCGAGCAGATAAGGACACGCGCTTTCGGCTCGGCAGCACTTGCCAAGACTGACGAATTCATACGTGAGTGTGGCGGACTGCTCTCTGCTTGTATCGAAGAGCGCAAGTTCGAGTTTGGAGGTGAGGGAAGCCGCAAGTTCGACCTCATCCGCACAAACAAGCTCGAGACAGCCATCGCGAAGTTCCGCTCAGAGTCTGAGGCTATGATAAACGACCTCGAGACAAAGGGATGGCACCGCTTCGCCAACGGCAATGTGCTCCCCGCTTATGTATGGACAAAACTTGTCGATGCCAAGAAGCTCTATGGCTACCGCCTCACGACACAGTGCCCTGCTGACAAGAAGGACGACCCCGTCCTCTATCCATCATGGCGCGGACAGAACGATGACTGGGCTGCTGTGGCAAGCAAGAACGGCACAAGCACAAAGGCTCTTACTGCTGGCAACGAGACGAACCTCGCCATAAAGGGGCTCTTCACATACATCGACCCTAACAGCGATGAGGCAAAAGCTCTCGAGGCTGAGGGATACAAGAAGACTGACTGGGGCGTGAACATCGTGAAGAACGCCGGCGAGTACAGCTATCTCGTGTACAACGGATACGTCAGCGGACAACCACCAATCTATCTCCTCATGATTGGCGGCAACATCATAAAGAACTCTGACGGTGCATTCACCAACGGCTACGGATTCCGTAACGAGTAACAACCAGGCTTCTTCCAGACTCTCATGAGAGGACGGGAGAATGAATTACAGACACGACAAGAAGCCACACCGATGGTCCAGACCGCAAGACAGCGGTATAGGCCAGCTTCTGTGGCTTAAAGAGAAGGAGCGGTCTTGTCCCCACCATACGCCACGCCCCATGACAATGCGGCATAGGCTACGATGGAGAGAAGGCCGCTCCTCAGCATTTGGAACATTTTGCAACATGCAATAAACCCAAATCAGTCGTCCGACAGCCAAAGCGTGTTCTCATGAGATATCATGAAAGCTTTCAGACAGCTCTTGTCTCTCTACACACCATCTTTTCCTCACTCTTAGTCCCGACATGGCCCGCTATGCCCTGAATGAACTGACCGGCTTTCGCCGACCTATGACGCGATTAATGTCATTGAACATCGATTGAACTGGGAGATAAATAAACTTGAAATTATGACAAACAGGATTCACATCTACACTACAACACTGCTCTTCCTGATGCTCTCCACCACGCTTCATGCCCAGGAGCGGGTGGCGCAATGGGGAATATTCGAACGGGCTCTGACCCACCACACACGGCAAAACCCCTTCACCGACATACGGCTGACCGCGCAGTTCGTCCACAAGACGACAGCTGATACAATACGCGTCGACGGATTCTACGACGGCGACGACAAGTTCATCATACGCTTCATGCCTACAAGGCAGGGCCAATGGACATACACCACATCGTCGTCAGTGGCAGAGATGAACAATATCTCAGGAGAGATAGAATGTACGACGCCTGTAAAAGGCGACCGTGGCATGGTGTCTGTCTCCGGCGGACAGACATTCAGCTATGCCGACGGAACATTCTACCAGCCTGTCGGGACAACGTCCTACGCATGGCTCCACTCTACCGCCGAGCGTCAGGACGAGACGGTGCGGACACTCTCTGAGACAGGGTTCAACAAACTGAGATTCTGCATCTTCCCCAACAACAGCGTCAACGAGCGCCCACAGCTATATCCATTCCAGCTCGTCGGTCACAGCACAGAAGCCAGTGGGAAGGAGACGTTCACATGGGATTTCAGCCGTTTCTCTCCCGAGTTCTTCCGCAATGTGGAACGCCGCATACTCGAGCTCAAGGCTATAGGCTGTGAGGCTGATGTCATCCTCTTCACTCCATATGATGCCGGACTATGGGGATTCGACCGCATGACAATGGAGAACAACATGCGCTATATACGCTATACCATCGCCCGCCTGTCGGCATACAGCAATGTGTGGTGGTCTGTCGCCAATGAATGGGACCTCGTCAAGGCGCGCCATCACGACGAGTGGATAGAGATGACACGCTATATCCACAAGCTCGACCCATACCACCACCTGCTGTCCATACACGGCGGAACAGCGAAGTATATCAACTACACACTGCCTTGGTTCACCCACGCGAGCATTCAGGACCAGGGCCCGCTATATAACATAGAGGGGGCTGCGACGGTGCGTAACATATACCACAAGCCTGTCATATTTGACGAGGTATGCTACGAGGGCGACCACTCACAGCGCTGGGCACAGTTGTCGGGCGAGGAGATGCTCGAGAGAATTTGGACCGGACTGATGGGCGGAACATACGTCACCCATGGCGAGTGTTTCTGCACAGAGCCTGACTACTACACAGGGTTCTCGTTCCTCGCCACAGGAGGGAAATTCAAGGGAACAGCGCCTAAGCGTATCAGATTCATGCGTGGGATAATAGAGTCTCTACCCCACCCTCTCCAGCTTGCCGACAACAGCTGGGACCCTCTGACAGCATCAGGGGGCGAGGGCCACTATCTGATATACTTCGGGCATGAGCGCCAACGTGAGTGGCTGTTCTCACTGCCTGCGAAGAACGCATCGTTCACACGCCTTCAAGGCGGTGAGCGCTTCAAGGTGGAGATTATCGATACATGGAACATGACCATAACCGAGTGTAAGGAGACATTCGAGACAAAGCCTGCTGCGGCAAAACGCATGACAGACGTAAGGGGCCGCAAAGTGAAGTTGCCTGGCAAACCATACATCATGCTGCGGATAACGCGTGTAGAATAAGGCTCCATTCCACACCATAACTAATCCCATATGGGAACAGAGTAGGAGACAAGCGCCTATGGTCAGCGTTTTCCTCCTACTCTGTTTTATTACTGACCGATAAAAACGTCAGATATGTTTACCAGACAGTAATATAGGGAAATGAGAAAAAAATGCCTCTCTCCGTGTAATGTTTTGCCTGTATTGTACGTCTGTATATATAGAAGCGATCCGGAAGCTGACAAAACAGACAATACAAAAATCGACAAACGAACCGAAACAGAAAGGGCAAGAAAATGAAGCAAATAATTATCACACTAATAGTCATAGCATCGTTCCTGTCAGGTTGTGGAAACTCAACAGCAAGCATCTTCACCGATTTCAAGGACAAGCCAAACGCAGATTACGTACATGTCCCGAAAACCATGATGAAGTTAGGCATGGCATTCGCAGGCAAGGGTGGAAACACGGGGGAGATGGATATCGCACGACATATCAGCTCGGTCAAAGTCCTGGACATGAGTGGTTGTGACGCCGCCACAAGGCGTGATTTCAGCTCTGCCGTCTCAGCGTTGCCGCTGAAAGGCTATGAGGAAATAGTCAGAGTGAAGGACTCTACTGATGAAATCAAGGTTCTCGTAAAGCGTAAGGGCGACTATATACGCGAGCTGCTGGTGGCGAGCAGCGAGTCGGACGGCGCTATGCTGGTAGAGATAAAAGGCAAGATAAAGCCTGAAGACATAGGGCGAATAATCGAGCAACAGACAAAGAAGAGAAAGCCATAAGCCTCATCCTCCCCACACCTAATATTCCAGGATATGGATATAAATGATTTCAAGGAGAAATACATCACATGCAGCAAGACAATGTACTGGGCGGCATATAGGTTGACAGGCAACAGCGACGAGGCTGAGGATATAGTCCAAGAGACATTCCTAAGACTGTGGAGTCACCGCGAGTTCCTGGACAATGTCGGCAACGCAGAGGCCTATTCGGTGCGTATGGTGCGTAATGTATATATCGACAAACGTCGAGGGCAGCATATCGACACAGTCTCGCCAGTAACGGAGAATCTGCAAATAGCGTCAGCTGACGATATCGCCAGACGCACCGAGCACCGCGACCTTGCAGAGAAAGCACGGGACATAATCGACCGGCTGCCCGAACAACAACGACTTGTTGTTATCATGAAAGATATAGAGGACATGACATACGACGAGATGGCTGGAGTGACCGGACTGACTGTCCCGAACCTGAGAACACTACTGAGCCGGGGCAGGAAGGTCCTACGACAGTTCATAACGGGACTTGACAGAGGGCGATGACGGGAAAATATCAGAAGCGGGACAGGCCCACAACGCATAGCAAACGAGACCACCAACGTTTTCGGTAAGCCAGATGAGCAGAGGCCAAGCTTGCTTGGGCTATGCCATGGCGAGAAAACGAAGGCGAAGCCAACGTTTTGCTTAGCACATCAGGGGTCGGCAAAGCCAAGGACTTGTCCTCCATACCCACTGACCATGGGGAGGTAACGGACAAAGTCAACGATAAAGTAGAAACCACATATTGAACAATGGACAAAGAACAAATAAGATTATTGTTGGATAAATACTATGCCGGAAAGACAGATTTCATCGAAGAGATCCATATCATGGAATATCTCTCCCAGGACGATATTCCAGCCGATATGGAAGCTGACCGCGAGCTTTTCGATAGACTTTATGACATAGCCGAGGCTCATGGCACAGCAGGCATAGAGCGCCGCATGGCGCGGCAGGCTGAATCATGGAACAGAATCGAGCGGAGCACCACACGTCGGGAGCGAAGACTCTCACTAAGATGGATGTCTGGCATAGCTGCCTCGCTCCTCATCCTCACAACTATTGGCATGCTCTCTATGCACAACAACGGAACCGCACAGACGGCACAAGAGCAGGACAACAGACAGACAGAATATACCAAGGAGGAGATAGAGCAGGCAAAGGCTGTCACAGAACTCGCTCTCATGAAATTCTCAAAGAGCATGAACGAGGGACTTGACGCTTTGGGAAAACATAATAATTGACTTCTGCAAAATGATATCCGGACGAAAGCCCCTGAAGAATTCTCTAAAAAGGGAACATGGCAAAAAGCTGATGTACGGAACAGGTTGTTGCATGCTCCACCCCCAAAAACACGCTATGCGACACAACAAAAGTATTTGAGTGCTATCTTCCCACTAAACTACACACAAAGAAGCCTGATGGGAAGACTCACACTGCTACATATGGGGAAACCGATAATTTGACATTTTGTATCACAATGAAAAAGACAATAATAATCATCATGCTCTCAGCCATCACGCTGACAGCATCAGCACAGGAATCGCTGTTCAAGAAATATGAGGATGCCAAGGGCGTTGAGACCGTCTATATCTCAAAGGCTCTCCTCGCGCTGGCCTCAGGCTATATGAATGTCGGCGACATGAACATAAAGTCTATAACACAGAAAATAGAAAGTATCCGACTGCTTAATTGTAAGGACCGTGTCACAGCACAGAAACTGAAGACCGATGCGATAGCCGAGTTCAAGAAAGGCAAGTATGAGGAGATGCTGAGACATAAGGATAATAGCGAGCGGACTTATATATACATGAAGAAGGCAAGACGCTTTAACGAATTCGTACTGCTGAACATAGAGAGCGAAGTGGTGCAGGTGATTAATATCACCGGAACGATGACCATAGAGGATATACAGCGCATCACACGCTGAGCGACAGCTCTCCACCACCCAGCCTATTGTCTCACTCGCGGTTTATCTCCTCTCCCCCCCCAATGAATAGCCCCTCATGGCACAAGCTCCACAATGCAGAGAGAGAGGAACTGAGTGATGGTCTGGCCACGACTTGGCCTTCTCCAGAGGCAATGGGGGCAATAGGTAGAAAGATGAGCGGCGAACCGAATTTCAGGCGACATAACAGGATACATGGGCGATAAGGAAAAAGCTCACAAAGAAAAACTTGAAGAAAGAAAAAAAGGAAACAACAAAGTTAGTTAGTTAGACAGACAGATGCCGTCCATTGCATGTTGTAGCGACAACATGTGGGACGGCATCAACTATTCTTGTCCATGGAGAGCGGCAGCATTCAAATACAAGCACAGCTATAGCATGCAGAAAAGTATAAAAAACCTACAGGCGACAATGGAAGATGCGGGCACATAACCGTTAATAGTGACAGACTCTATACGTTCGAGACCAAGGGTGGCAAGGCGAGGAGATAGCCCCAACATCCCTCCACCCCCCCAAAAAAATAATGTCCAGCACTCTTCTGCATTGTCAGGTGCTGGACATTATTTTATATATCACTGATAGTGGAGAGGCTACTACCTGTCTCCATACATGCTCTCGTAATATCGCTCGTACTCTCCCGATGTTATATTGTCCACCCACTCCTCATTGTCGAGATACCAGCGGACAGTACGCTCTATGCCTTCCTCGAATTGCAGAGAAGGCTCCCATCCTAACTCACGCTGCAGCTTGCGGCTGTCGATGGCATAGCGGGCGTCATGCCCGGGACGGTCAGTGACGTATGTTATGAGATCCATATCCTCACCCTCTGAGCGGCCGAGGAGACGGTCGACAGTGTTGATAATGACACGGATGATATCGATATTCTTCCACTCATTGAATCCACCGATGTTGTATGTCTCGGCGATTATGCCACGATGGAAGATGGTGTCAATAGCACGGGCATGGTCCTCAACATAGAGCCAGTCGCGGACGTTCTCACCTTTGCCATAGACAGGGAGAGGACGGCGGTGGCGTATATTATTGATGAAGAGGGGTATCAGCTTCTCTGGGAACTGGTATGGGCCGTAATTGTTTGAACAGTTGGTGACAATAGTCGGGAGACCGTATGTATCATGGAATGCCCGGACAAAATGGTCTGAGCTGGCCTTTGATGCAGAATAGGGTGAGTGGGGGTTGTACTTCGTCGTCTCAAGGAAGAAGTCTGTGCCATAGGCGTGATGGTGGATGGCGCTCGAGGCGGCAGTGGCAAAAGGCGACGGAAGCCCCTCGGGATTGGTCAGGGATAATGCCCCATAGACCTCATCGGTAGAGATGTGGTAGAAGAGCTTGCCCTCATATCGCTCAGGGAGCGACGACCAATAGGTCTTGGCCGCCTGGAGGAGTGACAATGTGCCCATTACATTGGTGCGCGCGAAGGTGAAGGGGTCCTTTATGCTTCGGTCGACATGGCTCTCTGCCGCAAGATGTATGATGCCGTCAACATGCTCTGTCTGCATGAGAGTGAGGATGGCCTCGTAGTCGCATATGTCCATCCGCACGAATGTATAATTCGGACGGTCTTCTATGTCCTTTAGATTAGCAAGGTTGCCCGCGTATGTCAGCTTGTCAAGGTTGATGATGCGATAATCGGGGTACTTGTTGACAAAGAGCCTCACGACATGCGAGCCTATGAAGCCCGCACCTCCTGTTATGATGATTGTTCTCATTTGGAATAATGTATGATTATGGGTACGTTAATTTGTCTGATATTATGTGGGACTGTTTTCCGCGCCTGCTGTAACAGATGATGGTTCATCCTCTTCAGGCATCTGTGATGCGCAGGCCTGTGGTGCCATGCCGCGTGGAGTGGCACCATTGCGCGAGGCGTAATAGCTGTAGCTGCGGCGGAAAGGCTCGCTCTCCCCGTTCTTCATCTCATAGTGTGTCTGGCCTGCCGAGTCTGTTACGGTACGGAAGCGCCTCATATAGACCATCATGAACCATGCGGCAATGAGAGCTGCCAATGTATCGCTGACTGGCATGGCGAGCCACACTCCATCAACACCCATGAAGCTGGGGAGCACAACGAGCAGGGGGACAAGGAAGAGGAGCTGGCGAGAGAGAGACATGAAGATGCTTATCTTGGCCTTGCCTATGCTCTGGAAGAAATTGGTAATCACCATCTGGAACCCTATCAGAGGAAGGACAGCAGCATTGATGCGGAGGCCGTGGACAGCTATCTCCTGTAACTGGATATCTGTAGTGAAGAGACGGATACAGGGGGCGGGGAAGAACTCACAGACTACCCATCCCGCTGTTGTCACAAGGGTAGCTGCAAGAACAGCGTAATTGACAGCGCGCATCATACGGTCATACTGCCGCGCACCGTAGTTGTAGCCAACAATGGGCTGCATGCCCTGGTTGATGCCCATATTGATCATGACGAAGATGAATACAAGACGGTTGCCTATGCCATAGGCACCTACTGCAAGATCACCGCCATGGGAGACAAGGGCATTGTTGACAATAATCACAACAAGACAGGCACAGGCATTGATGGAGAATGGAGAGAGCCCTATGCTGAGTATCTCCTTCACGAGCACCGTCCTCAGACGATATATTCCAGAGCAAAGATGGAGAAGCTCACGTTTGTCGCTCATGGTATAGAGCTGCCAACAGAGTGCCATGAACTGGGAGAGGATAGTGGCTACGGCGGCACCACGGATGCCCATATCAAGGGTATAGATGAAGAGGGGGTCGAGTATGGTGTTCATGATGACCGTGAACATAGTGGCATACATAGCCAAACGCGGCTTGGAGGCAGCACGGAGAACAGCGTTCATACCAAAATACATATGAGTGATTACATTGCCAGCCAGAATAACCTGCATGTAGTCACGGGCATATGGGAGTGTCTGCTCTGAGGCTCCGAAGAAGAGCAGCAATGGGTCAAGGAAGATAATGCCCAGGATGGTGAAGAGGACACCGACTATGACATTGAGGGTGACATTGTTACCAAGGATACGCTGTGCCTCTGCATATCGTTTCTGGCCCAGACGCACACTGATAAGTGTCGACGAGCCGACACCAATGGCAGCTCCGAAGGCAGCCGTGAGGTTCATGAACGGAAAGGTGATAGCAAGGCCTGCTATGGCCAACGCTCCAACACCTTGGCCGATGAATATCGAGTCGACCATATTATATAGCGAGCTGGCCACCATGGCTATAATGGCAGGAAGCGCATATTGGAGGAGAAGCTTTCCTACAGGCTTCGTCCCTAATTCTAATGTTATCCTTGTCTTGCTGTCCATGACATTTATGAATTTGTATTTATGGTAGGGTCTGTTGGTTCCGCTCCCTGCGGCCAGTCGGTTCCAAGACTACGGCTAGGCTGAGCCGCATGGCTCGGGAATGAGTAAGAAAGAACCATCAGGAAGACGGAGCTGGGATAATAAAGTCAATCCCGCACCCCTTACTTGCTCTTCCTTTTTATATCTCGCAAACACTGATCACAGGGATATTCTTAATATAGTGGCAGAATGATTATTAGCGGTTGAGCTTGCAATGCCACAGAATGCAAAATTACAAAAAAATAGTCTAATCTTGAACCTATTACCGATTATTTTGATTAATTTTGCAGAAATATAGATATCAAGCAAGAAATATGTCAAGAATAATATGCATCATGGCCATCCTGCTCATAATGGCCGGCAACAACACGGCTGAGGGAAAAGGGGCAACCATGAGGCCTTATCCTGGAGGACGGTGCTATATGATGAGACTTGCCTTGAGGGATAAGGCACACAGCATATGCAGACTGGAGTGTCCACAGGATTTTCTCTCAGCGAAAGCTATAGAGAGGAGGAGACGCCAGAATCTGCAAATAGACTCTACCGACCTGCCGATAAGCCCAGTGTATATCAATATGATAAAAGGCAGCGGGATGGAAATCGTCACACAGAGCAAATGGAACAACACCGTCGTCGTGAAATCAAAATCCATGCAGGCGCTAAGGACTGTTGCAAAGATGCCCTTCGTGAGGAGCTCATGCATAGTATGGAAATCACCTGATAGCATCGCTGACAGGAAGCAGGCCCTGAATATCAGGGAGCAGAGGAGCAGCATGACAGAGACAGAGAGCGCATCAGAATATGGAATGACGGAAGAACAGGTGAAGATGCTTGGGGGAGAGACACTGCATGGACGGAGGTATCACGGCGAGGGAATGACAATAGCTGTTCTTGATGGAGGATTCATGAATGTTGACCGTATAAAGGCTTTCAAGGATGTCAGAATTGTAGGTACAGCAGATTTTGTCCATCCCAAATCGAAAAACATATTCAGGGAGCTGGATCATGGGACAAAGGTCCTTTCGGCCATGGCCGTCAACATACCAGGATATTATAAAGGGACAGCCCCCAATGCTGGATACTGGCTCTTGAGATGTGAAGACGGGGAGACAGAGCAGCTGGTCGAAGAGGACTATTGGGCAGCGGCAGCTGAATATGCTGACTCTGTCGGGGTGGATATAATATCAAGTTCCCTCGGATACCATGTGTTCGACCATAAGGAGATGAGCCACAAGTACAAGGATCTTGACGGTGAGAAATCAGTATGCTCACATGCAGCATCATTACTCGCATCAAAAGGCATTGTGATGGTAAGCAGCGCGGGAAACGACGGAATGGACTCATGGAAGAAAATAAGCGTGCCAGCTGACGCGAAGAATATCATAACAGTAGGGGCTGTGACACCGCAACGGACAAACGCCGCATTCTCAAGCATCGGCCCGACTGCCGATGGAAGGGTAAAGCCGGATGTCATGGCCGCAGGATCGCCTGCTGCTGTCATAACAGGACGCGGCACAATGTTGAACGATATGGGAACATCTTTCGCCGCACCACAAATTGCAGGACTCGTGGCATGCCTCTGGCAGTCAATGCCACAGAAGACAGCATTGGAGATCATAGACACCGTAAGACAAATGGGGGACAACGCAGAGAATCCTGACAACATATACGGATATGGGATTCCTGACTTCAGCAGGAAGAGATAAAGCAATATAAGCTCGCTACCCACAAAAAGAAGCCAACAACCAAATACTATCTCAAACAAACCATATACATAACCACCATGCCACACCTCTCACTCTACGAACTTAACAGTCTTGTCAGAGATGTCATAGACAACACTATGGCAAGACGCTACTGGGTCGAGGCAGAACTGTCTGAGGCCAACGAACGCCGTGGACATATGTACATGGACCTTATACAGAAGGATGAGACGACAACAACACCTGTAGCAAGAGCCTCGGCAAAATGCTGGGCGAACACATGGATGCCTCTGAGAAGAAAATTCGAGAGCGTCACACAAAAGAGGCTTCATGCAGGAATGAAAGTGTTGCTCGAGGTCTACCCACAGTTCCACCCCGCATATGGATTCTCGTGGATTGTGACGGATATAGACCCCACATACACTCTCGGAGACATGGCGAGGAAACGCCAGGAAATCATAGCACAACTGAAGGATGAGGGCGTATTCGATATGCAACGGGGACTGCATATACCAATGTTCTGCAGGAATATTGCAGTCATATCGAGCGAGACTGCTGCCGGATACGGAGACTTCTGCCATCATCTGGAGAATAACGAATATGGGTTCAGATTCTCTGTGACACTTTTCCATGCAATAATGCAGGGCGAGAAGGTGGAGAACACTGTGATAAATGCTCTCGACGAGATATACAGAGATATCGACCATTATGACATCGTGGTAATAATACGCGGTGGAGGTGCGACGACAGACATGTCGGGATTTGACACCCTGACCCTCGCTGAGAATGTGGCAAACTTTCCGTTACCAATAATAACTGGCATCGGGCATGAACGAGATGAGAGTATTATAGACATGGTAGCACACACAAAGGTAAAGACACCGACAGCGGCTGCAGCATTCCTCATCGACAATCTTGCCAAGACATTAAGCATCATAGACAATGCGACAGAAAGCATCGTGACAAATGTCAGACAACGGTTAGAAAAAGAGAACATGAGGATAGCGGCTATGGCTACAAGAATTCCAATGCTATTCTCCCTCGTAAAGACAAGGGAGACAGCCCACATCACAAATATCATACAACGTATGGGCAGCGCAAGTGGGTCTCTCATGCAGAAGCAATGGCACAAGATTGACGTTATGGGGAAAATGCTCCAGACTACCTCAAACAGCAGGATGGAGAGGGAACGTCACCGCATGGAGATGCTCGGACAAAGATGCTCAGCCCTTGATCCACAACGAATTCTCGCAAGAGGATATTCAATGACAATATCCGGAGGACACGTCGTGATGGACCCAACAAGTATTCCAGACGGAACAATCTTGGAGACAAGACTGGCAGGAGGATACATAACATCAGTGAAGACCGGACATAAGACCACCAAAGGAATGGAATAGATAGAAGCAACTACACTCCATAAAACGGAACAAATGAGACAGAAACAATCATGAATAGAAAAATATGGAAAAGATAAACTACGAACAAGCCATAGAGGAACTGGAAACTATAGTCAGCAAAATGGAATCAGGGGAACTAAACCTTGACGCCATTACCGAGAAACTGAAAAGAGCACAGAAGCTGATAAAACTTTGCAAGGACCGCCTCACTAAAACCGACGAGGAGATAAAAAAGATTCTATCGTCTGATAATTGATGTTTTTTATGTTCACGTGAAGACTTTTACGATGAATCCTTTGGCAGAATGCGAAATTTGGTGTAATTTTGCAATCAAATTGGACATTTGTCCTTATAAATCGAAACAAAACACAACAATATAAAACGACAAGGTATGAAAGATTTTGATTGGGAAAACCTTGGTTTCGGTTACCATAAAACCGATTATAACGTTCGATGTTACTATCATAACGGGAAATGGGGAGAGATAGAGATATGTTCCAGCGAATATATCAATATGCACATGGCTGCAACATGTCTCCACTACGGCCAGGAGGCATTTGAGGGTCTGAAGGCATATCGCTGCCCTGACGGAAAGGTCAGAGTATTTCGCTCAGAAGAGAACGCGGCAAGACTACAGTCGACATGCCGTGGAATCCTCATGCCTGAGATATCAACCGAAATGTTCAACAAGATGGTTGACATGGTGGTCAGACTTAACCAGGAATACATACCAACATACGAGAGCGGAGCAACACTATACGTGAGGCCACTGCTCGTCGGCATAACCCCACAGGTAGGTGTACACCCTGCTGAGGACTATATGTTCCTCATCTTTGTCACACCTGTAGGCCCATACTTCAAAGGAGGGTTCTCTACTAATCCATACGTAATAATCAGAGACCATGACCGCTCAGCACCTCTTGGGACAGGTATTTACAAAGTAGGTGGAAACTATGCGGCATCTCTCCTCGCTAACGACAAGGCACACAAAATGGGATACGCATGCGAGTTCTATCTCGATGCACGTGAGAAGAAATATATCGATGAGTGCGGAGCAGCAAACTTCTTCGGAATAAAGGACAACACATACGTCACTCCAAAGTCAACATCTATACTTCCATCCATTACAAACAAATCACTCATGCAGCTTGCAGAGGATATGGGCATGAAAGTAGAGCGCAGACAGATACCAGAAGATGAACTCGAGACATTTGAGGAAGCAGGAGCATGCGGCACAGCAGCTGTCATCTCACCCATATCAAGAATTGACGATGTGGAGACAGGCAAGTCATATGTCTTCGGAGACAAGCCAGGACCGATAAGCGAGAAGTTATACCATCACCTTCGAAACATCCAATATGGCATAGAGCCAGACATACATGGATGGACACGCGTCGTGATAGACTGAGAAAGTCATATCACATCCATTATATAAACAGGAAAAGACATAGCTGCCAGATAAGACTGCTTACAGAACGTGGTAGCCTTACTGGCAGTTCATGTTTAATCACAAAAAGAATTCTGAGAAAAGGAAACCATAAGTAGACGCTATATGGTCCGGTCTCGACATAGTATGCAGCCTCATGAGAACAATATCCCAAGAATAACGCATGCTAACCAATCAGACAACAGAATATCATAACAAACATGTCCTAAACACCCCTACCCCGACAAAGGGGATGGGCAAAAAGTATTCAGACAACCATGAAACAGAACAGCACATTCCGCAAGGAAGCATTAACATCCCTTGAAGGGAACTGGGGCACAGCGACCCTCATGACAGTGGTATATTATCTGATAACATATGTCATCGTTTTAGGAGGAGGCATCTGCCTGTCAAAAATTGGTGAAGAAGCCTCATTAGGAGGCAACCTCTTGGGTATAATAGCCTTACCAATGGCATACGCTCTCATAGTGTCATTTCTGAATCTCTCACGCGGAGGCGAAATATCAGTAGCATACCTGTTTAAGTTCTACAGCAATAAGAATGTATGGCTCATGATGATCCTTAAGACCGTCTATATATTACTGTGGGCCCTGTTGCTGATCATACCTGGAATAATCAAGACCTACTCATACGCCATGTCAGAATATATAATGCACGACAATCCAGAAGTCAGCGCTGACGAGGCCATAAGACAAAGCATGAAGATTATGAAGGGAAAGAAGATGAAACTTTTCCTTCTTGACCTCTCTTTTATTGGATGGATAATCCTCTCACTTCTGACATTAGGTCTTGGGTTCTTCATCCTCGCACCATATATATATACGGCGCGCGCAAAATTCTATCTTGACCTGAAGGCAGAGACAGCCACCATAGCCGAGAGCGAGGAACAATGAGAAATATAAGATAAAAGCCCAGAGGATAAGTCGGTATGCATAATTATAAATAAACACTCAAACAGTACAAATATTATTAATGTCAAAAGGAAAGCTGGCGAAATTCGCCGACATGGAACGTTACGAGAATGTGTTCCAATATCCATACTCTGTTGTTGACAATGTGCCTTTCGACATGAAGGGACACTGGTGCGAAGAGTACTTCAAGAACAACAATCCAATAGTTCTTGAACTCGGTTGTGGCAAAGGTGAATATACAGTGGAGCTTGCACGTCTGTATCCTGATGTCAATTTTATCGGTGTAGATATTAAAGGTGCGAGAATGTGGACAGGAGCAACGCTCGCACTTAACGACGGACTCAAGAATGTTGCATTCCTGCGGACGAACATCGAGATAATAGACCGATTCTTCGCTCACAACGAGGTTCATGAGATATGGTTGACATTCTCTGACCCACAGATGAAAAATCCAAGGAAGAGGCTGACATCAACTTACTTCATGGAACGCTACCGGAGATTCCTTGTAGACGGAGGTACCGTGCACTTGAAAACAGACTCAAACTTCCTCTTCACCTACACCTCCTATATGGTAGACACAAACAATCTGCCACTCATCTTCCGTACAGAAGACCTCTATCACCAAGATGGGCTTGACGACGAAACCAAGAAAATACTCTCTATCCAGACCTACTATGAACGTATGTGGCTGGAGAGGGGACTTAACATAAAGTATCAGAAGTTCAGTCTTCCACACGGAATTTCACTTTCAGAACCAGACGTGGAGATAGAGCTTGATGATTATCGTTCATATCGTCGAGACAAACGTTCATCTCTTGAGAAAGCTAAATAATATTTGTTGATAGCCTTGTGGCTACCAACCCATATAAAAGCTAAAGGAGAGCACATGATACAATAATGAGGAAATTGGCAATAACACTTATCTCATTGCCAGTCATAAATAAAATAATCCGGGAGAGTATGAGATAAATATTCTCTCGGATTTTTCGTTATTTAAAAAATCATTTGTGTCAGCTAAACCATAACTGAACCACCCTTCTTGAATATAAAGAGTTGGACAAGGTATATTATTACTGACGTATAATTAGTTCAGACATTATTATATTAACGTGAGTTCGACGTAAGAGTTATGCAATTAGTTTGCTTTTGTCAATGAT
>SAMEA3663208__coassemble_58_pt1 | contig 79460 bp, 81 predicted proteins | sample SAMEA3663208__metabat2_high_PE_004 | metagenome-assembled genome bin SAMEA3663208 (sample SAMEA3663208) | pig gut metagenome | biome: pig gut; feature: pig-associated habitat; material: faeces | place: China | collected 2013
ACCATACACATTATTATATATTATATAGACGGAGGGGAAATGGAGCGGGAGGGACGGGAGGGTGAAGATGGCACGGCGGAAGATGCAGGGGTGGAAACTACTACTGTCCGGTAAAACTATCATTTCTCATCCTGAAGTTTACCGGACAGTAGTAAGTATTAATATTGAGACTTCTTTTAGTGATTGTCAATTATCAGGACTTCATACAGGTGTGTATGAGTCAATACAGTTCATGGCAGTATTATTCAGCCTGCCACCTTATGTGCGTAGGGAACTATCCCTCCAGGTATGTGTAGCTGTATAGTCCGGAGCGGTAGTTGGAGATAAACTCTCGACCCTCATCGGCTGTTATGATGCCGTGCTTTATTGAGCGGTTCACCCATACCTCTATGGAGCGTGCCATGCGCTTAGGGTCGAACTGCACATAGTCGAGCACGTCGGCGATGGTCTCTCCCTCAATAATCTTGTCTATCACATACTTGCCGTCCTTCACCTTTATATGCACGGCGTTGGTGTCGCCGAAAAGGTTGTGGAGGTCGCCAAGTATCTCCTGGTATGCCCCGACGAGGAATACTCCTATATAATATGGCTCTCCATCTCGCAGGGGGTGTACTGGCAGGTGATAGCAGTTGTTTGATGTTGATATGAAATTGTCTATCTTTCCGTCTGAGTCGCACGTGATGTCCTGGAGCGTGGCATAGCGTTTTGGTTTCTCGTTAAGCCTTGATATTGGCATTACAGGGAATATCTGGTCAATAGCCCAGGAGTCTGGGAGCGACTGGAAGAGAGAGAAATTGCAGAAGTATTTCTCCGGCAGGCTCTTCGCTATGACACGCAGCTCGTCCGGTGCATGCTTTGACGACGCTACCATGGCGTTCACCTCGCGTGCTATGGTCCAGAAGAGCCGCTCGACAACGGCACGTGTCTCAAGGTCTACCAATCCGAGATTGAACAGGTCGAGAGCCTCCTCGCGTATCTGTGTCGCATCGTGCCACATCTCGAGCAGGCGGTTCTGCGACAGGTTGTCCCATATCTCGTAGAGGTCTTTCACAAGCTCGTGTGCGTCCTCGCTGATTTCCTCGTCCTCGCCGAAGACAGGTAGATGTGTGCTCGCTAGAACCTCAAAGATGAGCACTGAGTGGTGGGCGGCAAGCGAGCGGCCAGACTCTATGATGATATCAGGCTGGGGGAGGGAGTTCTTCTTGCATGTGTCGACGATGGAGTATATGGCATCGTTGACATATTCTTGTATGGAGTAGTTTATGCTGTTGCCAGAGATGGACGAGTGGGTGCCGTCATAATTGACCCCGAGGCCTCCGCCGATATCCACGAAGCTGATGGCGTAGCCCATCTTCTGGAGCTGGACATAGAACTGCATCGCCTCTTTCAATGCTGTCTTTATGCGCCGTATGTTTGTCACCTGGCTGCCTATGTGGAAGTGGATAAGTTTCAGACAGTCTCTGAGATTCTCCTTGTCGAGCAGGGCGAGAGCCTCGAACAACTCGCTGGAGTTGAGCCCGAACTTGCTCACGTCGCCGCCGGACTCTTCCCATTTGCCGCTGCCAGAGCTTGCCAGCTTTATGCGTATGCCTATATTGGGCTTGATATCCAGCCGTTTAGACAGGGCGGCTATCGTGTGCAGCTCCTTCATCTTCTCCACCACGAGATATATCTTCCTGCCCATCTTCTGGGCGAGAAGCGCGAGCTTTATGTAGCTCTCGTCCTTATATCCGTTGCAGATAATCATCGAGTCGGTATCTGTGTTTATCGACAGCACAGCATGCAACTCGGGCTTGGAGCCAGCCTCAAGGCCTACCTTATACTTAGGGTCATGGTTGACAAGCTCCTCGACGACAGGGCGCATCTGGTTGACCTTGATGGGGTATACGATATAGCTGTTGCCTGTATATGAATACTCCTCAGCAGCATGCTCGAAACATTTTGATATCTTCTCAATGCGGTTGTTAAGTATGTCTGGGAAACGTAGCAGCACAGGGGCTGATATGTCATGTCCCTGAAGCTCCTCCATGAGGCTTATGGCGTCTATCTCCGGGCCGCCCTCCTTGGGCGTGACAGTGAGATGGCCTTGGGCGTTGATTGTGAAATAGCCCTTGCCCCAACTGTTTATGTTGTATAACTCAGCAGAATCTTCTGTTGTCCACTTTCTCATTTCTTGTCTGGTTTTCTGTACCTGTTAATGCTATGGGAGTGCCCCCATGCGTTGTTTATAGTCCATATATCCGAATTCTCTGACTTTACTGTACCCCGTAGCGGGGTCGTAAATGATTATTGATGGATGGCTGACACCGTTGAACATCGTTGTCTTCACCATAGTGTAGTGTATCATGTCCCTGAAGACAACATTGTCGCCGACTGACGGCTGGTGGCCTTCATTGTCAAAGTTCCATGCTCCATAGGTGTCGCCGGCAAGACAGGAGTTGCCTCCCATGTACCATCCCTCCTCTCCGTCTGCGCTCTTGTGCATACCGATTATCTCTGGCTGGTAGGGCATCTCAAGACAGTCGGGCATATGGCAGGCGAACGAGACATTGAGCATCATTGTCCTACGCCCACCGTTACATACGATGTCTTCCACACGGGACAGCAGCACGCCGGTATCCCACGTGAAGGCGCTGCCGGGCTCAAGGATAACCTTAAGATGGGGATGACGGCTACGGAAATCACGTAGGATGGATATCAGCTCATCCTCGTCATAGTCCGCATGGGTCATCAAGTGTCCTCCACCCATATTCAGCCATTTCACCTTGGGCAACAGATGGCCGAAACGCTCCTCCAAGGCTGCGAGGGTCTGCCGGAGGTCTGAGGGACGTGACTCGCATAGCGAATGGAAGTGGAGGCCCTCAATACCATCTGGCAGGACGGGGAGGTCGGCAGAGCGTATGCCGAGTCTTGACTGCGGACTTGACGGGTCATATAGCGCCGTCTCCACTGTGCTGTGCTCGGGGTTCACTCTCAAGCCGCATGATATGCCTGCCTTCCGTGCCTTCATGCCGTGCCGCGCGTACTGGCTGAGTGAGTTGAATGTGATGTGGCTGCTGCACTCTATTATGCCGTCTATATCCTCGTCGGTATATACAGGGGCGTATGTGTGGGCCTTGACGCCCATCTCCTCGTATACCAGTCGCGCCTCTGAGAGAGAGCTTGCGGTGGCTCCGTCACAGTATTGGCGTATCAATGGGAAGACGGCCCATGTGGCATTGGCCTTCAGGGCTGCTATGATGCAGACGCCTGCCTCACGCCTCACACGGTCTATCACCTCAAGGTTTGACCTCAGCGCTGTGGCATGGAGTATATATGAAGGGTTTGGGACACCATTCAGGTCCCATTCCCTCCATAGGCGGTCCTTGTCTGTCATAGCTCTATGTCTATGTCGAATTTCTCTATCCAAGGCAGTCCCTTCTCGCCTAACTCAGCCAAGAATGGGTCTGGGTCGAACTGCTCTACATTATATACACCTGGCTTCTTCCACAAGCCACGGGCGAACATCGAGGCTCCCAATGCGGCAGGGACACCTGTGGTGAAGCTGACTGCCTGCGTGCCAGTCTCCTGATATGCCTTCTCGTGGTCGCAGTTGTTGTATATGTAGTATGTATGCTCCTTGCCGTCCTTTATGCCACGGATGCGGCAACCGATGGATGTCTGGCCGTGGTAGTTGGCACCAAGCGACTTGGGGTCGGGCAGGACAGCCTTCAGGAACTGTATCGGCACTATCTCCACTCCGTTGTATATGATAGGGTCAATGCGGGCCATGCCGATGTTCTGTATCACACGGAGATGGGTCAGATACTCCTGGCCGAATGTCATCCAGAACCTTGCGCGCTTGATTGATGGATAATGTTTCACAAGCGACTCCAGCTCCTCGTGGTATATGAGGTATGACTCGCGCTCGCCTATCTCCGGATAATTGAGAGGCTTGTGTATCTCGTGTGGCTCTGTCGTTATCCACTCTCCATTCTCATAATACCGGCCTTTCTGGGTCACCTCGCGGATGTTTATCTCAGGATTGAAGTTTGTGGCGAAGGCCATGCCGTGGTTGCCCGCGTTACAGTCAACAATGTCAAGATAGTGTATCTCGTCAAAGTGATGCTTTGCGGCATAGGCTGTGAAAATTGCCGACACACCGGGGTCGAAGCCACAACCGAGGATTGCGGTGAGCCCCTTCTCCTTGAAACGGTCATGGTATGCCCATTGCCAGCTGTACTCAAAGTGAGCCTCGTCCTTCGGCTCGTAGTTTGCCGTGTCGAGATAGTTGACACCACACTCCAAGCAGGCGTCCATGATAGTGAGGTCCTGATAAGGAAGGGCTACGTTAATTACAAGATCCGGCCCGAAGGAACGCATCAGAGTGACAAGGGCTTCAACGTTGTCAGCGTCTACCTCTGCCGTCTTTATCCTGTCACCGCCTATAGCGTTGGCTATCTGGTCACATTTGGATTTCGTACGGCTTGCCAGCATGATGTCTGTGAACACATCATCCTTGGCTACCTTGTGTGCCACTACTGTTCCTACACCGCCGGCACCGATAATTAATACTTTTGACATTTATTCTTCTTGATAGTATTATGGATGCAGAGTACAGAATTGAGGACCCTGCGGACTCATTGTTCTCACATTGCTCGCGCCACAACATTGATGTCGCATGTCTTCATGGCATCATATGGCGACAGAATGGGGCTGACTCTACTTGAACCTCATGCTCAGGAACTGGTATATCAGCTTGGCGGCAAGAAAGTCTGGAGCCTTGTTCGCGCTGTTGGGGCATAACTCGACTACATCAAGCCCGACAACGTTATGCTCAGAGATAATGCGCCGAAGAAGACGGATGACCTGACGGTATGTCAGACCGTCAGGCTCTGGAGTGCCCGTTGACGGCATATAGGCGGGGTCGAGCACATCAAGGTCAATCGTGATATACACATCCTTGTTAAGCTGGCGCGAGACTGCCGCTTCCCAACCTTCTGTCTCATGAATATTGTGGGCGTAGAATATACGCTCCTGGTCTATGTTCTTCTTCTCCTCTATTGCCGAGCTGCGTATGCCTACCTGTGTTATCGACTGGCATACTTCTCTCGCACGGGCCATCACACAGGCATGATTGTGGCTCGAGCCCTCATATTCATCACGCATGTCGGAGTGGGCATCAAGCTGAAGGATGGATAGCCCAGGGTAATGTTTTGATGCTGAGCGGAATGCACCGATGCTGACTGAATGCTCCCCTCCGATAAGGACAGGGAACTTCCCGTCATCATATATCCCGTCCATACGCTGCTCCACATCTTCCGACATATGCTCCGGACTGTCTGATGTGAGTACCGGACTCAATGTCGATATTCCCTTCTTGTATACCTCTGTCTCAGTCTCAAGGTCGTAGAACTCAAGGTTGTACGATGCGTCAAGCAGTGCCTCAGGCCCCTTGTCCGCTCCCTTTATCCACGTGCTCGTACCGTCGTATGGGACTGGTAGTATCGCTATTGCTGATGTCTCATACTTTGTCTCGGCTGCCGTGAAGTCTCCAAAGTTTCTCATTATATTCTGCCTGTGTTTTTTCTGATGTTTCTGAGGTATGGAGCTGATATGTGGCTTGAATTTTGGTTATGCCATGTCTCTGCCCCATTAGCTGTCCATACACCCATTAGCCGTATGCCCTATGGCCGGAAAAGGAGGGCGTTGACAACGCCGGAAACAGCCTGCTGCAATACTGTCGGCGGCGTGTTCCATACCTCCCCACAGAGTGATTATGGTCGTCTTCCCACTGGCATACAGCCATACACCTCCGCATAGCATTTCCGGGAGTAGGATGACGGCAAATCAGCGCCTCATTTTTCATTCTCTGTTATATCTTCACAAAGGTACACTATTTCGATGAAAAATGCCTTTTTTGAGTTCATAATAAATGTTAATTAACTGTCACAATGCCATGCCCGGCTTCTATTCCAGATTCCAATTAATCTCACAAGGTGCCTTCTTGCTGCATTATGCCCCTCTTTTGACAATATAGACACTGATGCCTCGGGCAATTCTCCCTGCCGCGTCTCTCGCCATGTTATCCACACGTCCATACTGGCACATCCCCCATATAGGAAGTCCGAAGCAGGTGGTTCTCACTGCCACAGCGCTGCATTCATCACTATAAACTCGCCATTACCCTATTCTTAATTCAGGCATACGCTCCTTGAAGCCACGCCCTATGGTACAGCAACTATACCAAGAGGCTATAACGATAGCCGCAAACTCCTATTCTCCGACCATCACATCCTCCACCTCTGCATCCCATCCTCAATCTCTGCAACGCATGTCGCAATCCCCTACCCCACTCGCCAGCCCCTGCCCGGTCCCCTCATTGCTTCAAGTCCTAACGTCACATCATTCCCCCTCATGCAGTAAAGACTGAGTAATCACCATGCCATTCAGTACGAATGAAACATTAAAGACTCAGTAATTACACTATAAAGACTCAGTCTTTGCAGATTCAATGACTATCTTCTCAGGGATAACGCATTATGGATAGCCAGATAAACGAATCCGGCGCGTTTGTTGGTTTATATTCGTCAAGAAGGTTTTGTATCCTTGTTCTGGAATTATTACTGTCAGGTAAACCTTTTGGGTGAGTAACGATAGATAAACCAGGGGCAGCCGATGTGGCAATAGAAGACGCTGCTGTAGCCTGGAAAGCTGTACGAAAGCGAAGCGTGACGGATTTGCTTAGTACAGGCTTCATTGGCCAGAAGGGGGACGAGGGGATGAGAGCAGGGAGACTGAGATGATGCCGTCTCCGCTGCCTGACGTGCGCTCGGGGGGACGAGGGGATGAGAGCAGGGACACTGAGATGTCGAGGAAAGGAAATATCATGGCGGCAGGCGGAATGAAATGTATATCTGTGTGAAAAAGAGATAAGAAAAAGACAAAAAGTGTTCCATAAACCTCAGGACATTAAAAAAAACAGAAAATGCCTTATATAATAATATGTATAATTTGGGCGATTAAATAATTTTCGATAATTTTGCACGACAAAATCAGGCGGCCCGGCAGATGTCCCGCACTGGGAATACCCTCCACACAACCGCCTCACCGAGACTGACAAAAACATAAAAACAACGACATACACCTATGAACAAGAAAGTTATCATCCCCATCTTCGTGATTCTGCTGCTTGCGCTCGCAGGCACCGTGGTCTATCTTACAGCAAGCCTCAAGGAACAGAAGGCAGCCAACGAGGAGATGCAGGAGCTTGCAGAGCTGGACAAGAAGGAAATGGAGAATGAGTACCAGCGCTTCGCCGACCAATACTCAGAGATGAAGACCCGAATCAACAATGACTCTATCGTGGCCCAGCTGACAAAGGAACAGCTCCGCACACAGGAGCTGCTGAAAGAGCTCCAGCAAGTAAAGAGCAGCAACATACGCGAGATAACACGCCTGAAGAAAGAGCTGGCGACATGCCGCGCCGTCATCAGGAGCTATGTCCTCGAGATAGACTCGCTCAACCGTCTGAACCAGAACCTTCGCAACGAGAACACACAGATACGCGGACAATACGAGGAGGCGAACAGGCAGATAGCCGGACTGAACACTGAGAAGGCATCGCTGTCAGAGAAGATAGCCATAGCCGCACAGCTCGACGCCACGGGCATAAACATCTCCATGCTTACCGACAAGGGGAAGAAAGCCAAGTCGCTGAAGAAATGCCGCAACTTCCAGGTGACATTCAGCATAGCGAGGAATGTGACAGCAAGCACAGGGAACAAGAACGTCTATGTGCAGATAAAGACACCGACAAACACGACTGTATCGGCTGCAGGCTCTATAGCCTACGAGAACCGCAACATACAATACTCTGGAAAGAAGAGCGTCGAATACACTGGCGAGGAGACACCCGTCAGCATGTTCTGCCGTGTCGGCGAGGCCCTCATAGAGGGAACATACCGTGTCAGCATCTTCTGCGACGGGAACATGATAGGCAGCCGCAGCTTCACGCTTAAATAATGTCTACGCATATAGAACCAACCACAACACCTCTCTGGCGTAAAGACAAAGCATACATTATCATCTGAGAAGAAAAAAGATAACACCCCACCCTCACACAGCATGACCATGACAAGAAGAATATCAGCCTTACTCCCCATCTTATGCCTGACGATGACGACAGCGGCACAGACGCTCAGCCTCGACAGCTGCCGCAGCATGGCCGTCGGGAACAACCGCCAGCTCGCGGCGACAAGGATGCAGGGAGACATAGCGCTGAACCTCAAGAAGGCGGCGAGGACAAAATATCTGCCCCATGTGACAGCCATCGGAGGCTATGAGCTGACAAGCCGGCGGATATCCATACTGAGCAAGGCACAGCAGGGCATGCTCAACTCCATCGGCACGACAATTGCAGGAGGCATGGCAGGAAGCATGGCCGACTGCCTGACAGAGTTTGTCACACAGGGCATCATAACGCCCGAGGCAGCGATGAAGATGCAGCAGACTCTCGGACAACAGGCAGGCAGTCTGGCCGAGGCTGGCAACCAGTATGGGCAGGCAATAACAGAGGCGTTCAAGACCGATACGAGACAGATATTCGCAGGCTCGGTCATAGTGACACAGCCGCTCTATATGGGCGGCGCGCTGACGGCTGCCAACCGCATGGCTGACATAGGCGAGCGCATGGCCGCTGACAATCTCGAGAAGATGACCGAGGATATTATCTACGAGACAGACCACAACTACTGGCTCGTCGTCTCGCTGAGCCACAAGCTGAGACTGGCAAGGAGCTTCAACAAACTTGTCGGCAGACTCGACTCGGATGTCAGGAAGATGATTAAGGAAGGCGTGGCGACAAAGGCCGACGGACTGAAAGTGGCGGTCAGGCTGAACGAGAGCGAGATGGCTGTTACAAAGGCAGAGAACGGACTGGCACTGGCAAAGATGCTCCTGTGCCAGATGTGTGGGATGCCTCTCGACAGCAATATAACCCTCGCCGACGAGAACAGCGACGACATCACCGCCACTGGGAGACAAGAGGAGCTTGGGAATGAGACTACAGACCACCTGCCCGACGACCGGACAGCTATAGAGGGAAGAGCCGAGACAAGACTGCTCACTGGCACAGTAGACCTCGCACGGGCAGCGACAAAGATGGCCCGCGCCGCAAACCTGCCACAGGCAATGGTGACAGGAGGATACATCGTCACCAACCCAAACCTCTACGACAGTTTCCACAGAAGCTTCGCGGGGATGTGGAACATTGGCCTCATGGTGCGTGTGCCGGTATGGAACTGGATGGAGGGCGCCTACCGCATACGCGCGGCGAAGGCGGCCACAACAATGGCAGAATATGAGCTGACCGACGCCAAGGAGAAAATGGAGCTTCAGATAAACCAGCAGAGATTCAAGGTGAAAGAGGCTAACAGAAAACTCGCCATGGCAGAGAAGAACATCAAGAGCGCAGAGGAGAACCTCAGATGTGCCAACATCGGATTCAAGGAGGGTGTCATAAGCTCGACCGATGTCTTAGGGGCACAGACTGCATGGTATGAGGCCCAGAGCCAGAAGATTGACGCAGAGGTGGAGGCACGCATGAGCCATCTCGGACTTAGGAAGGCTCTCGGAGTAATAGGAAAGTAGCCACTGCCATCCCCCAGACTCTACCCCGAAACAGGGCAGAGACTGAGCGGGCAGCCACAATGAGTCACGAGAAATAGGAATATACAAAAAGACATACACCATAGAACAACAGGAATAATGAACGAGAAAGAGCAAAACCACAGCATAATCCTCGGAGTGATAGCCTTCACGATTGTCGTGATAGTTGTCGGAGTGATAGGCTACCTCACCATAGGGACTGCCGAGGAGGAGATACAGGGAGAGATAGAGGTAGAGGAGTACCGTGTGTCGAGCAAAGTGCCGGGGCGCATACTGGAGATATGTGTCAAGGAAGGCGACTTCGTACATGCTGGAGACACGCTCGCCATACTCGACTGCCCCGAGGTGGAGGCAAAGAGGACTCAGGCAGCCGGGGCTGAGGACGCCGCGACAGCAATGGCCGACATGGCACAGAAAGGGGCACGCCAGGAACAGATAAGGGGTGCGTACGAGATGTGGCAACAGGCAAAGGCGGCTGCCGACGTGGCAGAGAAGAGCTACGGCAGAATACAGCGACTATACGATGAGGGTGTCGTGACAGCACAGAAACGCGACGAGCTCTATGCCACATACAAGGCTATGGAGGCACAGGAGAAAGCAGCGAAGAGCCAGTATGACATGGCCAGGAACGGAGCAAGACAAGAGGAGAAGAGAGCTGCACAGGCACAGGTGGAGAGAGCACGCGGAGCAATGCAGGAGGTGAAGGCATACATGAACGAGACTGTCCAGACAGCACAGATGGACGGAGAGGTCAGCGAGATATTCCCAAAGGTGGGAGAGCTCGTCGGGACAGGAGCGCCGATAATGACAGTGTCGCTCATGAAGAATGTCTACGCCATATTCAATGTCAGGGAGGACAAGCTCGGCGGAATGAAGACCGGCGACACATTCACCGCTTTCTGCCCAGCATTCAACAAGGACCTGAAGCTGAAAGTCTACCACATAAAGGACCAGGGAAGCTACGCCGCCTGGAAAGCGACAAAATCGACAGGACAGTATGACCTGAAGACATTCGAGGTGCGGGCAAGACCCATAAACCCATTCGACGGACTCAGGCCTGGCATGACCCTCGTGAAGAGATAATACGGAAGAGGTGGAACCTCTGTGACAGCAGACAACAGACACAGTAAGAATTGAGACGGATATACGACATAATACTGCGAGAATGTGGGAGGATAAGGCGCAACCCTGTCTTCCTGCTTTCCATGGTGGCTTTCCCCGTGATGGTCACCCTCTTCTTCACAAGCATGATGGACGAGGGACAGCCGCAGGAGATGCCTGTCGCTGTCGTCGACAATGATAACACGAGCATGACGAGAGCCATTGTGAGGCAGCTCGACACATACCAGACATCGCATGTCCAGAGACACTACGCCACAGTGGCCGAGGCAAGGCACGCCATACAGGAAGGGGAGATATTCGCTTTCCTTTACATACCCAAGGGTACCACTGACGATGTGCTCTCACAACGGCGCCCCACAATATCATATTACTACTCAAGCACATCGCTGACAGCGGGCGCTCTGTCCTACCGTGACATGAAGACCGCCACCACACTGGCGACAGCAGCGGTAGGGAAGGCAACGCTGACAGCAAGGGGGATGACAGAAAGACAAGCAATGACATTCCTGCAGCCTGTGACGCTTGATGTCCATCTGCTGAACAATCCCTGCACGAATTACAGCATATACCTCTCGACAATCCTCATACCCGCATGTATAATGCTCTTCATCATGCTGCTGACGACCTACACCCTGGGGGCTGAGCTGAAAGAGGGGACAGGACGGGAGCTTATGGAGAAGGCCGGGGGGAATATTTTCATAGCCTTAGCGGGGAAACTGCTGCCACAGACACTGCTGTTCCTCGCCCTGATGCTCGGCCACGAGCTGTACCTATTCTCAGTGCTGGGATTCGACCATGCTGGAGGCCTCGGCTGGATTATCGCGGCAGGAGTGCTCGCTGTGCTCGCGGGAGAGGGATTCGGCATAGCCATCTTCGCGCTCATACCTTCCATGCGCATGTCCATGAGTGTCTGCTCGCTGTGGAGCGTGCTGAGCTTCTCGATGGTCGGCGCCGCCTACCCCGCATTCGCCATGGGTCCTATACTTGAGGCCTTAGCCTGGCTCTTCCCGCTGAGACACTACTGGCTCGTATACTCGCTGAATGTCTTCAACGGATACTCAATAGCCGAGTCATGGCCACACGTGGCCCTGCTGATACTGATATCAATCCTGCCCCTGCCCATGGCCGGGAGACTGAGGAGGATGATGACAAGCGGAGTATACATTGAATAGAATCCTGGCAGGAACAACGGCGCCACGGCACAGCACGGCCTCGACACCACTGGGCGCCACCCACACAACAATACAGAGAAGATGACAACCACCCACATGAGAGACATACTGGACATATGGCTGGGCGAGATACGCCACATCCTACACGACGAGGGGCTGATGCTATTCCTCATCGTGCTGCCACTGGCATATCCCATCGCCTACTCATGGATATACACGAACGAGGTGGTCAGGGAGGTGCCTGTCGTGGTGGTTGACAGGAGCAAGAGCCATGACAGCAGAGAGTTCATACGCATGTATGATGCATCGCCCAATACTCACGTGGCATACCATGCAGACAACCTCGACGAGGCACGGAACATCATCGGACAGCAGAAAGCCTATGGCGCGCTATACTTCCCTGAAGACTACTCACGCCGCATAAACCGTAATGAGCAGGCTACCGTGGGGCTATACTGCGACATGTCGATGATGCTGGTCTATAAGAACGTGTACCAGACGGCTGTAACTGTCAGCGGACTGACGGGCACAAGGATACAGAGACAGCTGCTCTGTGGCATTACAGAACGTGAGGCCATCATACAGACAGAGCCGATAAAGGTGGACGATGTGCCGATATTCAACACGACCATAGGCTATGGCAACTTCATCCTGCCCGGTGTGCTCATACTCATCCTGCAGCAGACGATGCTCCTCGCCATAGGCATGACGGCCGGGACATGGCGCGAGAGATACGGACATATCATCCCGCCCACACTCGCCCGCTATGGCACAGGGAAGATATTGGCCGGGCGCATGATGGCCTACGCGACTCTCTATGCTGTCCTTGCGGCCTATATACTGCTCGTCGTACCGAGGATGTTCGGCTTTGTGAGCCTTGTCCACGGATGGGACATGATAGTGCTGTGCACGTCGTTCCTCGTGGCGGTATTCTTCTTCGCCCAGGCAGTCATGAGCCTTGTGCGGCGCAGGGAGGATGTGCTGATGTTCGTCGTCTTCACGTCAGTTATATTCCTCTTCATCTCTGGCGTGTCATGGCCCTCAAGCAATATGCCCGCGGTATGGCGCTATATCGCCTCGATATTCCCCTCGACATTCGCTATAAAAGGCTTCATCGCCATGAATTCAATGGGGGCGAGACTGGCGGATATCATGCCCTATATCATCGGGCTATGGATTCAGACTCTCTGCTATCTCCTCGCCGCCATAGCCATATACCGCCACGACAGGCAGAAAGACAAGGCTATGGACAACACTGAAGAGAGGGGATGATGTCTGAAGCTGCAAGCCCCCCAGTGTCACATCTCTCCGCTGACAACCCACAACACGCTCTGGCAAAAGACAAAGAAAAATCCCTCTCCGCTGACAATCCACAAAACGCTCTGGCAAAAAAGACAAAGAAAAATCCCCAGCTGGATATTACTCCAACCGGGGATTCTCCTTTTCTATTCTAACATAACATCATCTCGCATGGGAGGATGCTCCACCTTTCTATTCTAACATAATATCATCTCGCATGGGAGGATGCTCCGCCTCACATCATTTAATCTCTATCATACGCTGTGTCTTCGCCTCTTCCTTTGGTGTCAGCTTAGGGATGCTGATGGTGAGGACTCCGTTCTCGACCTTGGCAGCGATATTCTCCTTGTCGACATTGTCAGGAAGAGTGTAGGCCTGCTGGTAGTTTGAGTATGAGAACTCGCGGCGCAGATAGCGCTCCTTCTTGTCCTCCTCCTTGTGCTCAAGCTTGTTCTCGATAGCCACCACGAGATTGCCATCATGGTCGATATTGACCCTGCAGAACTCTTTCTTGATACCTGGGGCAGCGATATCCATCGTGTACTCCTTCGGGCTCTCCTTCACGTTCACGGCAGGGGCTGTGGCATTGATGCGTGGCATCCACTCGTTATTGTCAAAGAAATCATCAAACAATGTTGGGAACCATGTTCTGTTCATTACTGGTAGCATAATATAAATCTCCTATCCTTTTTATGAGGTTGGTGTCCCCGTCAGGCTTCTTCTTTACGGAATCTGTAACCGGGCGCCGCCCTCGTTGTTAATGTATGTTTGTTGTCTTAGCCTCGCCCCGTGTGGGACTCGGTTTCTACTGACATAGAGACAACCAGCATGCCAATGGGAGAGGCTGCGTCACGGATGACATATTGTTAGGAAACATTGTCAGAAAAGTATAATTATTTTAAACATTGCTGACAATAGGTCAGGGAAAACACGAAATACGACGTGATAATCAGTAAAAACAGCCTCTATCGAGCCATATTATGAGAGGATGAGGCTGTGTTTAATGTTTTTTTACCCTTTTTGTTTTGCAGTATCTGCCAGAAACACTATCTTTGCAGACAACCGACAATTTTTCCACACCTATCTTAATATAATAAAAACAGCCAATACCATGTACAACAATTTCCGGAAACATCTTACTGAGGAGCTCGCCTCTATCAAAGAGGCTGGCCTGTATAAGACAGAACGTCTCATCTGCTCGCCACAGAGCGCTGAGATAACCGTTGCGGGAGGGACTGTCCTTAACTTCTGCGCCAACAACTACCTTGGCCTGGCCGACCATCCTGCCCTGATAGAGGCAGCCAAGAAAGCCATGGACGAGAGAGGATATGGCATGTCGTCCGTACGCTTCATATGCGGCACACAGGACAGGCACAAAGACCTGGAGAGAGCCATCGCCGACTTCTTCGGCACGGAGGACACCATTCTCTACGCCGCATGCTTCGATGCCAACGGCGGTGTGTTCGAGCCACTCCTGGGACCTGACGACGCTATCATATCCGATGCGCTAAACCATGCCTCGATAATTGACGGTGTGCGCCTGTGCAAGGCACAACGCTTCCGCTATGCCAACGCAGACATGGCAGACCTTGAGGAACAGCTGAAAGCCGCACAGAAATGCAGATTCCGCATCATAGTGACCGACGGCGTGTTCTCAATGGACGGCAATGTATGCCCACTCGACAGAATCTATGAGCTCGCTGAGAAATACGACGCTATGGTCATGGTCGACGAGTCCCACTCGGCAGGAGTAGTCGGGAAGACAGGAAGGGGAGTGACAGAACAGTTTGACCTCAGAGGGAAGATAGAGATTATAACAGGCACACTGGGCAAAGCCTTCGGCGGAGCAGTGGGAGGATTCACTACAGGAAAGAGGGAAATCATCGACATGCTGAGACAGAGGTCACGCCCATACCTCTTCTCCAACTCACTCCCGCCTATGATTGTCGCCGCGGGGATAAGGATGTTCGAGATGATGAGTGAGACAAACGAGCTGCAGGACAAGCTTCACGCCAACACCGACTACTTCCGCGAGAAGATGCTGGAAGCAGGATTCGACATCAAGCCGACACAGTCAGCCATATGCGCTGTGATGCTCTACGACGCGAAGCTGTCGCAGGTGATGGCTGCAAGACTTCAGGAGGAGGGCATCTATGTGACGGGATTCTTCTACCCTGTAGTGCCGAAAGGACAGGCACGTATACGTGTGCAGATATCTGCCGCACACGAGCGGGAGCATCTCGACAAGTGTATCGGGGCTTTCAAGAAGATAGGCCGAGAGCTGGGTGTTATAAAGTAAATCCGAGTATTGGCAGGCTACGACTGGCAACTGACCCGTGGGACAAAAAAACAGAAAACAGAGCAAAAAAGACATCGCCATGAAAGCATTAGTAAAGACAGAGCCTAAGAAAGGTATATGGATGAAGGATGTGCCGATTCCACAGACAGGTGTGAACGATGTCCTCATCAAGATACGCAAGACTGCAATATGTGGCACAGACCTCCATATATACAAATGGGACGAATGGAGCCAGAAGACTATCAGGACGCCTATGACAATAGGCCACGAGTATGTCGGGATAGTGGCTGAGGTGGGACCCGGAGTGCAGAACATAAAGGTGGGCGACCGTGTGACAGGAGAGGGACACATAGCATGCGGACACTGCCGCAACTGCCGGCGCGGGAAACTGCACATCTGCGAGAACAGCATAAGCGTCGGTGTGAACAGGGACGGGGCTTTCGCCGAGTATCTCTGCATACCTGAGCAGAATGTCGTGAAGCTCGACAACAGGATATCTGACGATATGGCTGCCATAATGGACCCTTTCGGCAACGCCACACACACGGCACTCGCCTTCCCCATGCTCGGGGAGGATGTGCTCATAACAGGTGCCGGGCTGATAGGCACAATGGCTACAGCGATAGCACGGTTCGCAGGAGCGAAGAATGTCATAGTGACCGACCTCAATGACTACAGGCTTGACATAGCACGCAAGATGGGTGCGACATATACCGTCAATGCCGCTAAGGGCGAGACAATAGAGGGAGCTATGAGAAAGCTGAAGATATCGGGATTCGACGTCGGACTCGAGATGTCGGGCTCACCAGTGGCATTCCGCGATATGGTGGCGCACATGTATAACGGCTCACACATAGCACAGCTTGGCATCCTGCCACCGACAACGACTGTCGACTGGAGCGAGATAATCTTCAAGGCCCTGACCATAAAGGGCATCTATGGCCGGCAGATGTGGGAGACATGGTATAAGATGGAGCAGATGCTGATATCAGGCCTCGACCTCTCTCCTGTCATAACACACCATTTCGCTATAGACGATTTCCAGAAAGGTTTCGATGTGATGGAGTCAGGACTCTGCGGCAAAGTCATTCTCGAATGGGAGTAGACAACAGGCAGAATTCAGACAAATGGCAAACGCTGGCAACAATGGACATGTAATCCATCGCTGCCAGCGTTCTCATTATCGATACATATATACAGGGTGTGGGAAGCCCCAATACCCCCCCCTGCAGGGCTACTTATGGTTCCTGTTGGCTCTTTGCTTGCGGTACTTGGCTTTCTGCATCGCCGAGCCAGAGCCATGGGCCCCAGTGATATACTTCTTCTTCTTGGCCTTAGTCTTTATCTTGTCGTCCTGCTTCGGACGGTCACCACCGCGGCCAAACTTTATGCCGTTCTCCAGAATAAGGTCGAAATCGCTCATGGTTATAAACAATAATGATTAGTGATGGAAGAGTCTGACGCCTGTGAAAGCCATCGTGATGCCATACTTGTCGCATGTCTCGATGACATTGTCATCACGCACAGAGCCACCTGCCTGGGCTATGAACTCCACTCCCGACTTATGGGCACGCTCAATATTGTCGCCGAAGGGGAAGAACGCGTCAGAGCCAAGGGCGACACCGGTATTCTTAGCTATCCATGCCTTCTTCTCCTCACGTGTCAGAGGCTCCGGACGCTCAGAGAAGAACATCTGCCATGTCCCCTCGCGCAGGACATCATCATAATCGTCAGAGATATAGACGTCGATAGTGTTGTCACGGTCGGCACGGCGTATGCCATCCTTCCATGGCAGATTCATTACCTTAGGACACTGGCGCAACCACCATATATCGGCCTTATTGCCAGCAAGGCGTGTGCAGTGGATACGGCTCTGCTGTCCCGCTCCGATGCCGATGGCCTGACCGTCCTTGACATAGCAGACAGAGTTTGACTGTGTGTACTTCAGTGTGATGAGCGCGATGATGAGGTCACGCTTTGCTGCCGCTGTGAATGTCTTTGACTGTGTAGGGATATTCTCGAAGAGGGCATCGTCAGCGAGGTTCACCTCATTGCGTCCCTGCTCGAATGTTATGCCGAAACACTGTTTTGTCTCTGTCGGTGCAGGACGGTACTCAGGGTCAATCTCTATGACATTGTATGTCCCCTTACGCTTCTCGCGCAGTATCTCAAGAGCCTCGGGAGTGAAGCCTGGAGCGATGACACCATCACTCACCTCACGCTTGATGATGAGGGCTGTCGCCTCATCACATGTGTCAGACAGGGCAATAAAGTCGCCATAGGAAGACATACGGTCGGCACCACGGGCTGCAGCATAGGCAGAGGCTATAGGCGAGAGAGGCACCTTGATGTCATCAACAAAGTAAACTTTCTTCAGTGTGTCTGAGAGTGGCAGGCCTACCGCAGCGCCGGCAGGGCTGACATGCTTGAAGCTCGCAGCGGCCGGAAGCCCTGTTGCTGCCTTCAGCTCCTTGACAAGCTGCCATGAGTTGAAAGCGTCGAGGAAATTGATGTATCCAGGACGACCGTTAAGGACCTTGATGGGCAACTCACTGCCGTCGCTCATGAAAATACGCGATGGCTTCTGGTTCGGATTACATCCGTACTTTAGCTGTAATTCGTTCATTATACTAAGTCTTATTTCTTTCCACCGTCTGCAGGCAACATCTATAATAATATGGTAACCCCTAATCAGGAGAATCGCCCCGACAGCTTTTGATTATTATTATGCTCGCTCTGTTCTATTTGGCCACAAAATTACAAAAAAAGTTTGATATTATTAGTTATTGTCAGATAAAAAGCATACCTTTGCAGCCAAAATATACATACAACTCAAGTTTCGCATGTCTGTGACATGCTGTCAGTGAACAAGTTAACGAGTTGATTCTTTTCAGTTAACGAGTTGGCAAACCAGCGAGCTGGGGAGAGACATATAACACAGTATATGGACACGAAGAAGATGAGGAGCGTTTTCGCCAAGACGGGAATAAACAGCAAAGCCACGGGGGAAAACAGCACGCCAAGCACAGCAACCGACAAAACCAGGCACAAGAGGAACATAAAGAATATAACCTTGCTACTGGCACGTGTGGAGCATAAACTGCAGAGACGCCTGGCAGAGAAGCCATCACGCGAGACTCTCGACAGGCTCGCACTCTTTGTCGGATTCCAAGACTGGGACAGCTTTTGCCAGGAAGTCTGCGACAGACCAGCAAACGGGGACAGCAACAAGGAGGAGGAAGAATGAACGGACGAGAACGAGACACACACAACAAAGGAGAATAATGATAGTCTGCATAGCCGAGAAACCCGCCGTGGCGCGTGAGATAGCCCATGTGATAGGAGCCACACGCACATGCCAGGGATACATAGAGGGCAACGGATACCAAGTGACATGGACTTTCGGACACTTGTGCACACTGAAAGAGCCAAACGACTATACAGACCAGTGGAAACACTGGTCTTTGTCGGCATTGCCCATGGTGCCACAGAGATTCGGCATAAAACTCATTGAGGACGAGGGAATAAAGCGTCAGTTCAAAATCATAGAGCAGCTCATGCAGAATGCCGACGCTATCGTCAACTGTGGAGATGCCGGGCAAGAGGGTGAGCTGATACAGCGGTGGGTAATGCAGAAAGCAGGAGCGAGATGCCCAGTGAAGAGACTGTGGATAAGCTCCCTGACAGAGGATGCCATAAGAGAGGGATTCAACAACCTCAAGCCACAACAGGAGTATGAGTCGCTATATCTTGCAGGACTGTCACGCGCCATAGGTGACTGGCTGCTCGGCATGAACGCGACTAGGCTTTACACCCTGAAATACGGGCAGAACAAGCAAGTGCTGTCCATAGGACGAGTGCAGACCCCGACACTGGCACTCATAGTGAACAGGCAAAGGGAGATAGAGGACTTCGTGCCCAAGCAATCGTGGGTGCTCTCGACAATCTACAGGGACACAAAGTTCACAGCGATAGCACGCGATGAGGACGCCGAGGCAGAGGAGGCCGCAGAGATAGCCAAGGCAAAAGCAGAGGGGAAGACGATGAAATCAAAGGGGCCCATATTCAGGACTCTTGAGTTTGAGAAAGAAGCGGAGGGCACCGCCACTGTAGAGAGAATCAAGGACAACCCGCTGACAATAACTGAGGTGGGGAAGAAGAAAGGCACGGAGACTCCTCCAAGACTGTACGACCTTACATCGCTGCAGGTGGAATGCAACAAGAAATTCTCTTATTCGGCCGATATGACGCTGAAGCTCATACAATCATTGTACGAGAAGAAGTTCACCACATATCCACGCGTCGACACCACATATCTGTCTGACGACATATACCCCAAGTGTCCACAAACCCTTAACGGACTGTTCAAGACAACATTCGCGGGAGAAGCCCCCTATGCAGAGCTCATAAAACCCCTTGGAGGCAAACCGCTGAAGAAGAGCAAGAAGGTATTTGACTCGTCGAAAGTCACCGACCACCATGCCATAATCCCTACAGGCATCCCCCCCAAGGGACTGTCGGATATGGAACGTAATGTCTTCGACCTGGTTGCAAGGGCGTTCATAGCAGCGTTCTATCCCGACTGCCGTTACGAGACGACAACTGTAGTAGGAGAAGTGAGAGCCGGGGAAGGGGAGACTGTGACATTCCGCACATCAGGCAAAGTGATAACCGACGAGGGGTGGAGAGTCGTGTTCAAGAAAGAGCACGCCACAGCAGCCGAGGAGCAGGCAATGGCCCAAGAGGCAACCCTGCCCGTATTCCGCAAAGGGGAAACCGGCCCTCACACCCCAGCACTGGCAGAACGATGGACTCAGCCGCCAAAGCCATACACCGAGGCGACACTGCTGAGAGCCATGGAGACAGCGGGACGGTTCGTGGACGATGAGACACTGAGGGCTGCCCTGAAAGAGAACGGGATAGGACGCCCATCGTCGAGAGCAGGAATCATAGAGACTCTCTTCAAACGGCACTACATACGCCGTGAGCGCAAGAATCTCATAGCTACACAGACAGGTCTGGAACTCATAGACATCATACACGAGGAACTGCTGAAATCATGTGAGCTGACAGGAATATGGGAGAAGAAACTCCGCGATATAGAACATCACAAATATGAGGCATCGCAATTCATCAGCGAGCTGAAGCAACAGGCAGCTGATATCGTCAGGCAAGTGATGACGGACAACACTAACCGCCGCATCACTATAACTGCCGGGGAAGACAAGAAACCAGCAAAAGCCAAGAGAACGGCCAAGACCGGGAGAGCCACTAAGGCTGCGGAAAAAGCTGCCACCACAGAGACAAAGGGTGCGGGGAAAGCTGCCGCCACAGAGACAAAGACAGGGGGACAGGTGGCCGCCAAGGTGAAGGTTGGCGACAAATGTCCTCTCTGTGGGAAAGGGACAGTAATACGCGGACGCACAGCATTAGGATGCTCACGGTGGAATGAGGGATGCACATTCAGGCTGCCACTGCCTGAAGAGTAGGAGCAAAGACACGCCCTCCGATTCACAATAAAGTCAATAGGTTTGCACAGCCATTGACTTCGTCGAAGGCTGGCTACACCTCAGCATAGCACGAGCACGCTCAGCTCTGCATTCGGTTTGCACAGCCATTGACTATACAGAAGAATCATTATACACCCACTTAATAATTTAATATTACTATGAACAAAAGAAGACTGACAACCGCAACACTTATCATGGCATGCACCGTGAACCTATCAGCCACCGGCATCCCCACAACCGGAGGGAAGGAGAAAGCCGACAAGCGAGAGGCTGTGGCGCAGACAGAGTACAAAGTGCCCGTAGCCGGAGCTCACGAGGCAATGATGCAAGGACGGTTCTCCCCGACATGGGAGTCACTGAAAGGTTATGAGACGCCAGAATGGTTCCGCAACGCGAAGTTCGGGATATGGGCACACTGGGGGCCACAATGTGTCGAAGGCTCAGGCGACTGGATGGCACGCGAGATGTATATCGAGGGCTCAAAGGCATGGAAACACCACCGTGAGCACTACGGCCACCAGGCAGAAGTGGGATTCAAGGATATCCTGCCTCTCTTTAAAGCCGAGAACTGGGACCCCGACAAGCTCGTGGCATACTACAAGAGCATAGGCGCACAATACTTCTTCGCCCTCGGCAATCACCACGACAACTTCGACCTGTGGGACAGCAAATACCAGCCATGGAACTCAATGAACATCGGTCCGCACAAAGACATCCTGAGGGGATGGGCCGACGCCGCACGGCGCCACGGACTGAGATTCGGTGTCAGTCTCCATGCCGACCATGCCTGGACATGGTATGAGCCATCACGCCGATACGACCTCAAGGGCGACCGTATCGGAGAACCCTATGACGGACATCTGACAAAGGCTGACGGCAAGGGAAAATGGTGGGAGGGATATGACCCACAAGACCTGTACCGGCAGAACCATCCCCTTAGCAAGGGAAGCTGGTCGAACGACATATGCGGCTCGCAGTGGGGATGGGGCAACGGAGCCGCCACACCAAGCCAGGAGTTTGTCAACAACTTCTACGACCGCACACTTGATGTCATCAACCGCTACAACCCAGACCTCCTGTACTTTGATGTCACCGTGTTGCCATTCTATCCGCTGAGCGACGCCGGACTGAAAATAGCCACACACTTCTATAACCACAACATAGCCACACACAAGGGGAAGCTGGAGGCTGTACTTTTCGGGAAGATTCTCGACGAGGAGCAGCGGAAAGCCATGGTATGGGACGTGGAGCGAGGCGCCCCTAACGAGAAAGTCGCCCATCCATGGCAGTCATGCTCATGCATCGGCGGATGGCACTATAACACAAGTATCTACGAGCGCGACAGATACAAATCGGCGAAGACCGTCGTGGCGCTCCTTGCCGATATTGTCAGCAAGAACGGCAATCTCCTGCTCAGTGTGCCTCTACGCGCCGACGGCACATACGATGAGAAAGAGAAAGCCATACTCGACGAGTTCGGTGCATGGATGAGGACAAACAGCGAGGCCATCTACGACACACGCCCATGGGAGATATTCGGAGAGGGTCCTATAGCCTCATCGTCGATAAAGATTAACGCGCAGGGATTCAACGAAGGCGAATATGCCAAAGCCACAGCGGAGGAGATACGCTTCACGCAGAAAGGACGCCACATATACGCCATAGCCTTAGGATGGCCTGAGAGCAATAAGGTAACTATCAAGTCGCTCGCCAAAGGGTCAGCATATCATAAGGGCAGCATACGCAGCGTCGAGCTCCTCGGATATGGGAAGCTAAAGGCACACCAGGACAGCGAGGGACTCACCGTCTGCCTGCCACAGAAGAAAGCTGGCGCCATAGCCCCTGTACTGAAAATCAAGAGATAGGGCATTTTTTGGAAAGTCAGCCCACACAGGTAGCCATTGGCTTTGGCAAGGGCTACGGGCAGGCGAGCATAGAGCTCCTTGGATATATCATTTAGTGAAACAAAAATCCTGCAATAAGGCCAGCAGAGGCGACATACCTCTGCTGGCCTTATATCGTCTCTGACAGCCAGAGAGGGGAGTGGCGCGAAACAGGGGACATGAACTCCGTCTCGCTTCTTCTCATATAAGACTGAGACCACGGCATATTCACAAACAACGCCTCAACATATTTACAAAACAAGCGTAACAGTTAAATATTTTGACATATGTTTACGAATACCCCTTGCCAACCCCCGATTCTGCTATCAAACCTTAACAAAATGTAAGAACGGAGAAGTTTTCATCAAAAAACTTTGTTTCTTTCATATTTATTGTTTACCTTTGCATGCATACAAGACAAAGTTATTGGCTACAAGCCACATACAAGCATTCAACAACCTAATAACCAATATAATAATCTCATAAAAACTATGGAAGTACAGAAAATCTTGTTTGACCTGGAGAAGAAGCATCCAGGAGAGAAGGAATACCTACAGGCAGTACGTGAGGTGCTGCTCTCTATCGAGGATGTGTACAACAAGCATCCGGAGTTTGAGAAGGCGAAGCTCATTGAGCGCCTTGTAGAGCCAGAGCGTATAATAACGTTCCGTGTGCCATGGGTAGATGACAAGGGCGAGGTGCAGGTGAACATAGGCTACCGTGTACAGTTCAACTCTGCGATAGGCCCATACAAGGGAGGTCTTCGTTTCCACCCTTCTGTCAATCTCTCCATACTTAAGTTCCTTGGTTTCGAGCAGACATTCAAGAATGCCCTTACAACACTCCCGATGGGTGGCGGCAAGGGTGGCTCAGACTTCTCTATCCGCGGTAAGAGCGACAATGAGGTTATGCGCTTCTGCCAGGCATTCATGACAGAGCTTGTGAAGAACATAGGCCCTGACGAGGATGTGCCAGCAGGCGATATCGGTGTGGGAGCAAGGGAGATAGGTTATCTCTTCGGCATGTACAAGAAGCTGACCCACCGCTTCGAGGGTGTGCTGACAGGCAAGGGCCTTGAGTGGGGCGGTTCACGCATACGTCCAGAGGCAACAGGATTCGGCGCACTGTACTTCACCAACCAGATGCTTAAGACACATGGTCTCGACATCAAGGGCAAGACTGTGGCCATATCAGGATTCGGCAATGTGGCATGGGGAGCAGCAACCAAGGCTACAGAGCTTGGGGCCAAGGTTGTCACGATAAGCGGTCCGGACGGATATATATATGACCCAGAGGGAATATCGGGCGAGAAGATAGACTATATGCTTGAGCTCCGCGCCTCAGGCAATGACATCTGCCAGCCATATGCCGACGAGTTCCCTGGCTCTACATTCATCCCAGGCAAGAAGCCATGGGAGGTGAAGGTGGACATCGCCCTGCCATGCGCCACACAGAACGAGCTGAATGGCGATGACGCACGTATGCTTGTCGAGAATGGTGTGCAGTGTGTCGCAGAGGTGTCAAACATGGGATGTACGGCAGAGGCTGCCGAGTTCTTTGTAGCCCAGCATACGCTCTACGCTCCTGGCAAGGCTGTGAACGCGGGAGGCGTGGCGACATCAGGACTCGAGATGACTCAGAACTCGATGCGTCTCGGATGGTCAGAGAAAGAAGTGGACGAGAAGCTCCACTACATCATGTCGTCCATACACGACGCATGCGTGGAATACGGAAAACAGGCTGACGGATACATCGACTATGTCAAGGGCGCTAACATAGCTGGTTTCATGAAGGTTGCCAAGGCTATGATGGCACAGGGCATTGTATGATGGCACAGGCATTTGCATGATGCCTCATCCCACCAGAAGAAACAAGCCGCAAGCAAGCCGGCTGACATAAAATAATGACATAACAGGCAGACCCTGCTGGGAGCCCTCTCCCAGCAGAGCCTGCCATAAACTGTTGAATAATGAAGGATGATGATTTAAGAGTGACGACAAGACTTTCTATCTACCATAACTGGAACAGATATATCAGATACCTGTTTCTCCTGTTGTTTACCCTTTTCTCATCGTTCTTCATCCATCGGGCAGAAGCACAGCAGCGTGGTAAAGCCACTTTCTATTCAAAACGCGCCACAGGAGCAAGGACGAGCGACGGGTCAAGGCTGCACCATGACAGTCTCACATGCGCCCACCGCACTCATCCATTCGGGACGAGGCTCAAAGTGACAAACATGAAGAACGGGAAGAGTGTCATAGTGAGAGTCAACGACCGTGGCCCATTCAGCCGTGGGAGGATTATCGACTTGTCATACCGTGCCGCACAAGAGCTGGAGATGGTAAGTAGCGGTGTCGCTATGGTCGAGATAGAGGTTGTCAACGACAACACGCCACCGATGGTCTTGAAGAGGGAAAGTTTTGTCCCTATAGAGTTTGATATCGTAGACTCAGATATAAGCACTGACCCCACCCATCCTGACTGGCTGCCACAGAGCCAGCCGTCGCCGAAAGACTCTGGGCATGGCTCTGACACGGCCCAGAAGGGGAAGAGCAGCCCTATGACTGGGCAAGCCACGGGAGGGACAACAGCTGAGAGAGCGAAGACTGCCAGAGGAACACATCAGAGCGGGAAGACGACGGCTAACGCAAGCCGGAGCCCCAAAGCGAGATAACCATGCCGACATAAATGTAAGTGGGGAGCTACAACCACATACGCTCACATCACGGAGAATCCGCACAGGGAGATGCCATATGACGACATCGCCCTGTGCGGATTCTTCGTTTTTTATGTCATGTCCCCCTGCTGCAATGCATGGGAAATCAGGATTGCAGCCTGGCTTGTATGACAGCATGAGGAAGTCTCTCTGAATGGAAAGCCTGGCTTGTATGACAGCATAAGGGCATCTCTCTGAATGGAAAGCCTGGCTTGTATGACAGCATAAGGACGTCTCTCTGCATGGGTAAAGCCCAGCGTGTATGACAGCATGAGGGAATCTCTCTGCATGGGAAAGCCCAGCGTGTATGACAGCATGAAGGAATCTCTCTGCTTGGGGATGGCAGCGCAGCAGCGGGCTACCAGCATCGCGCGACAACCTCCCGGGGCAGAGGGGTAATAGCTGTATGCAATCACTTTAGCGGCTCGCTCTCAATCTTCTCTATGCCTCCGTTAAATGGATTCAGATTGAGACGTGTCATGACCTTCTTGGAGAAGAGCGGCTCGTTGAGATTCTCCACGTCGCCATACTGTGAGGCAGAGAACTCGACAGATTTCAGGACGCTGTTTTTTCCGTCAGTCAGCGTCACGCGCACCTTTCCCGGCAGTACCACCCATATGCCAGTCTCATCCTTCTGCTTCTTGCCAGCCTCATTGATTCTCTCGGGCATGCTGTGAAGGTCATCGACTGTTATCAGGTATGGGTCTCCGGCGAGGTCATCGCTCGCGAGGAGGCCATAGTGTCTTGAGAAACGGAAGAGGGGCTCGTCCTTGACATCACCCTCAGGGATATACCTTACTGTAGCCACAAGCGTGTCGGTCACAGTGACGCCCTCGAACATCTGCCTTATGGCAGTCTCCTGGGTCTCAAGGTTCTGTAGCATGATTCTCAGCTGCTCCCCATCCTTAGGCATATAGTCAGCCTGTCCGCGTGTCAGCTCGTTGCGGCTCTCGCGGATATCGTATATCTCCTTAGCGCATAGCTCTGCCATCTTCATCTTGCTGCCCACGCTGAGAATCTCCTGTGAGAGATATTTATAGGGGTCGAGCGGCCTTGGTCTTGGCGCTGGGGCGAATGGCACTGTCCCTGTCCTTTGTGCCGGCTCGGCGTTGACGGCGAGGAGGATATTGTCGTCAGAGAGTGCCAGGCGCTGTATGTTATGCTTCTGGTCTATATGGGCTGTGAAGACCTTTGTAGTGTCGGGTACTGGGACGGGGGCCATGTCAATGCTGAGGATACGGTATTGCTCCATCTTCTCCTGCCCTGCGCTCTTCTTCAGGAAGCGCTGCGAATAGAGGGCGAGGTCGCCAGGCGTATATACGCTTTTCTCTATGAAAACAGTGGTCTCTATGGCCGTTTTCGGCAGATGGTATGTTGCGTCCTGTGCTGTGGCACTGCTGAATGGTGCCATCAATAGTAAAAGAAAAAGTTTATTCATCTTGGTTATGTGGATATGCATAAATATGTTTTATAGGTAGGTTCCTTATGATTGTCTTCATCAAATGCCTGATGTATTCCGGCCTGTATGGTTGGATTGAGACAGAAACGGCTTAAGCACAATTAGCAAGACTGAGTGAGCAAGCTCAGCACAATGCACTGTGCCCCAGGGTGTTAGCCACACCGTCACAAAAGACACTCAATAAGCGGCTCATTAATACTGTATCAGCGGCCGATTGGCACTGAATGAGCGGCTGATTGGCACTGAATGAGCGGCTGATTGGCACTGAATGGGAAACACCTGTGATATCCCCCAAAAAGACTGTTGCCTTCATGGGGTGTTTTCTGGCAGGTAGATTGTCTTGCCTGGAGGTGAATATCCGTTACTCCACCCCGCACTTCCTGAAAGCCTCGGGGATAGCCTCAATTATGTCTGTCGCCATGAGGCTCTCACGTCCCATGCGTGTTGCGGCTATGTCTCCTGCCATTCCGTGCAGATACATACCCACCACAGCGGCTGCGGGAACGCTGTATCCCCGTGAGACGAGAGCCGCGACAAGACCTGTCAGGACATCGCCCGAGCCGGCTGTCGCCATCCCTCCATTGCCTGTAGAGTTGAGCAGTACGGAGCCGTCAGGCTGGCACAATGCGGTATGATGGCCTTTCAGCATGACGTATGCCTGCATGCGCTGTGCCATCTCCCGGGCCTTGGCGAGGCGGTCATAGTCGCCGATGCCGGCGCTCCCGTCCACCCTGTCGAATTCCTTAGGATGTGGTGTGAGGAGTGTCCCCTGCGGAATCTGCTGCAGCCACGACTTGTGTGTGCCGAGTATGTTCAATGCGTCGGCGTCAAGGATGAGAGGCTTGCGTGTCCGCTTTATCTGCGATATCAGCGCTGCCGCTGTCGTGTCGCGCTGTCCGAGACCCGGCCCTATGGCAACAGCGTCATAGGCCTCATCATCGACAGACTCAGAGAAGCACAGCTCGTTTGTGTCAATATGTACTATCGCCTCTGGGACAGATATCTGCATTATGTCATAGTTGCGCTGTGGGATGTGGGCTGTCACCTTCCCCGCTCCGCCACGGAGGCATGCCCGGGCAGCGAGAGTCGCCGCGCCTGCCATGCCATAGCATCCAGCAATTATCAGCGCATGCCCCATGGTGCCCTTATGTGCGAAATCGCTGCGTGCCCTGAGCAGCGAGACAACATTGTCATGCTCCAGGAGTGATATGTGTGTCTTTGTCTCAGCCTGCCACTCCTCAGAGAGCCCGATATCAAGCACCGTAACCTCTCCGAGATACTGCTGGCAGTCAGCAAGATACATACACAGCTTCTTCGTCTGCAGCGTCAGGGTGAGGTCAGCACGCACGATATTCGTGATGATATTATACGAGTTGTCCTCTGACATCAGTCCAGAAGGCAGGTCAATGCTTATGACCATGCTTCTTGAGCTGTTCATATATCTCACGAGAGAGGCGAACCCTCCACCGAGAGGCTTGTTGAGTCCTGAGCCGAAGAGGGCGTCTATGACGATTGTCTCTGGTGAGAGCTCAGGCGGGTCAAACTCATCCTTCACCTCAACGAAGCGCTTGATGCTGCGAGAGTCACGCAGACGTGCGCGGTTGGTCTGGCATTCCTCGCTCAGCCGTCCGGTAACATTGAAGAGATAGGCCGAGACGTTATAGCCTGCATCCGAGAGAAGGCGCGCGACAGCAAGGCCATCACCACCATTGTTGCCTGGCCCCGCAAAGACAACGAGAGGCGACGACGAGTCTATCCGGGACATTATCTCTGAGGTGAGAGCATGTGCGGCGCGTTCCATAAGGTCGATAGACGCAATAGGCTCGTGCTCTATGGTGTATGCGTCAAGGTCATGTATCTGCTTGCTTGTAAATATCTTCATCGTCTTGCTTCTTTCTTCATATAGATTAGTCTGCACCATTCCAGAGGCATCGGGCAGGCTGTCTGCTCACTGCCCGCCCCGCTGAATACAGCTGGTGTCTGAATGGCTCCCAATGCCTGCATGAACAATATGCCATCATGCCAGAATGCGGGAATGAGGGTGCCGGCAAGGTACTGGTGACAGCACATGGCATATTATCAGCATGCTGTCCGTCTACGGCTCATAATGGGAACATATGAGCCGTAGAATGTGTAAAATCATTGTCAGACAGTGCAAAAATACAAAATTTATGTCAACGACACACTATAGTATGCTGATTTTTTATTAATTTTGTAGCAAATTTAGAAATTTCAGAAGAAATGAAAGAGATTACTCTTGATGACAAGACATTCCGCCTGACCATGCCTGAGGCAGAGATTCTCGGCCACATCCAGGCTATAGCAAGACGCATAAACGAGGACTACAGAGGCCGCAGGCCGCTGTTCCTCTCTGTCCTTAACGGCTCGTTCATGTTCACCTCCGACCTCATGAAGGAGATTGACCTTGAGTGTGAGGTGAGTTTCGTCAAGCTTGCGTCATATGAGGGCACCATGTCAACAGGCCATGTCCACGAGGTGATAGGCATCAACGAGAATCTCTGCGGACGTGACATTATCATCGTTGAGGACATAGTAGAGTCAGGCAAGACAATGCACCAGATGCTTGACTCGCTCGCCAACCGCCACCCGGCATCGGTGAGAATATGCACACTATTCTTCAAGCCAAGCAAGATGACAGAGGACATAAAGGTTGAATACCCCGCCCTCGTCATCCCTGATGACTTCATCGTGGGATATGGCCTCGACTACAACCAGCTGGGGCGCAATCTGCGCGACATATACACTATAGTGGAATAAAATAAAGAACAAAGCCATAAGCTATGAACACACATGCAACACAGCACATGGTATAAAAAGAAATAAGGTAAAAAGGAAAAGAAAATGAAGAACATCGTCATTTTTGGTGCCCCAGGCTCAGGCAAGGGCACACAGAGCGACAAGATTATCGCTGAATTCGGAGTAGAGCACATATCGACTGGCGACGTGCTGCGTGCCGAGATAAAGGGCGGCACAGAGCTGGGACAGACAGCCGCAAGATACATAAACGACGGCAAACTTGTACCTGACTCACTGATAATTGACATCCTCGCATCAGTTCTCGACAGCAAGGGGAAGGACATAAACGGTGTCATATTCGACGGATTCCCACGCACGATAGCACAGGCGGAGGCTCTCGACAAGATGCTTGCCGAGCGCGGAGAGAAGGTTGATGTCGTTATCGGCCTTGAGGTCGACGACGAGGAGCTGATAAAGCGCATCATAGCACGCGGCAAGACAAGCGGACGTGCTGACGACAACGAGGAGACTGCGAAGAAGCGTCTCGACACATACTACGGACAGACACTCCCGCTGAAGGACTTCTATCTCGCACAAGGCAAATACGCCAAGATACAAGGTGTGGGGGCAATCGACGCTATCTACGCGAACATATCAGAGGCGATAAAGAACTGCTGAAAGCGCATTACAGGGACGGCAGGGCAGCCGGCTGACGACACAGCGGCATAGACGCAACAGGCCACACTGACGGGGACGCCATCAACACCTACAGGCAGCCCTGCCATCCTACAGCATATACACAGCAAGGGCCAGACCACACTGAGACGCCCCGCGCCACCAACAGTCTGGCCCCAACAATAATCCTTGCGGGGTTATAGAGCAGACGCGCCCTCACAGAACACGCAGAGGGGACATCCCTATAACACGCTCATTCAACTCACCTAAACATTCATAACATTGGAATCAAACTTCGTCGACTACGTCAAGATTAAGTGCCGCTCGGGCAAGGGTGGCCGTGGCTCTATGCATCTACGCCATGTGAAATACAACCCCAACGGAGGTCCTGACGGAGGCGACGGGGGAAATGGCGGCAGCATAATACTAAGAGGAAGCCACAACTACTGGACTCTGCTCCACCTGAAGTACCAGCGCCACTTCTTCGCTGAGCACGGTGGCAATGGCGGACGCGACAAATGTCACGGCACCAACGGCAAGAACATATACATCGACGTGCCGTGCGGGACAGTGGTATATAACGCCGAGACGGGCAAGTATATATGCGATGTCACATACGACAAGCAGGAGGTCGTCCTGCTGAAAGGCGGCCGTGGAGGCCTCGGGAACTTCCAGTTCCGCAGCGCGACAAACCAGGCACCGCGATACGCACAGCCCGGCGAGCCCATGCAGGAGATGACAGTCATCATGGAGCTGAAGCTCCTGGCAGATGTAGGCCTTGTCGGTCTGCCTAACGCAGGCAAGTCAACACTCCTCAGCGCTGTATCATCAGCCCGCCCGAAGATAGCCAACTATCCATTCACGACACTCGAGCCCTCACTCGGTATAGTATCATACCATGACCACCAGTCGTTTGTCATGGCCGATATACCAGGCATCATAGAGGGTGCGTCAGAGGGGAAGGGTCTCGGACTGAGATTCCTGCGGCATATAGAGCGCAACTCACTGCTGCTATTCATGATTCCCGGAGACACAGAGGATATAAAGGCTGAATACGAGCTGCTGCTGAGAGAGCTGAAGAACTTCAACCCGGAGATGCTCGACAAGCACCGTGTCCTTGCTGTGACAAAATGCGACCTCCTTGACGATGAGCTATGCGACATGCTCCGGGAGACAACACCCGATGATCTCCCCGTAGTCTTCATATCGAGCGTGACAGGACAAGGCATCGACGAGCTGAAGGATATCCTGTGGCGCGAGCTTAACTCAGAGAGCAACAAGCTGCTCAATATCACCAAGGACGACACCCTTGTCCACCGCGACAAGGACATGTCACGCTTCAATGCCGAGATGGAGGCTGAGGGCGAGGACGATGTCATCTTCTATGAGAACGACGAGGAGGAAGGCGACGACATAGAGGAGCTTGAGGACTACGAAATAGAGGATATCGAATGACAGACGGAATAATCACAGCTTGTCTCGGAACGCATGACGGACACACCGCGACAGCATTCACGACGATGAGAGCTGTCGGGCGCTCGCCAGAGTTATTATGTCCGGCATTAGGAGTCAGCACAAAGAGATTCGCAAGGCCACATCAGGTACACTCTACCGTGGTAAGGCAAATAGCTGAAGAGTTCTTCTCACTCACTGAAGAGACACGCACGATGCTTCTTGACGGTGTCGACGCCGTGATTTATGATGTGCGTGACGCCTGCATAGGCATATCAACAGCCGATTGCATCCCTGTCCTCTGCTACGACACTGAGCACCATTGTGCTGCCGCTATACATGCAGGATGGCGGGGAACCGTCGCACGCATAGTGACAAAAGCGGTGGAAATGATGCAGGAGACATACCATACCGACCCATCAAAGCTTACATGCATCATAGGCCCAGGGATAGAAGCCGCATCATTCGAGGTAGGCGATGAGGTGTACGAGGCATTCAAGGAGGCTGGATTCCCTATGGAGGAGATGGCAAAGCGGATGCCTGCTAAGGGTGCAAGAAACAGCGGAAAGGAGTGGAAATGGCATCTCGACATAAAGCTATGCAACAAGATGCAGCTCATATCGCTTGGTGTCAAGGAGCAAAACATCACAGTGTCAGACATCGACACGATGACAGACAGCAGATTCTTCAGCGCACGCCGTGACGGGAACACGACAGGACGCATGCTCTCAGGCATAATACTCCGATGAGCCTCACGCCGTCTTTCAGGAAATGGGAAGCCCCCGTACCCATCAAAAACCGATGGACAACGCCTCCCCAAGAGACTCATCATCATCCACCGTCCCGGTTTACAGGCCCGTCCCGTCACATTAACCTTATATCCAAAGCAAAAGGAAAACAACCATTTTATATATGTCTATCAGAAACCTAATATCATTACTACTCATATCCATCACCATATCATCATACGGCCAGACACAGCAGTTCAGCCAGCGGGAGCAGCAGTCAATAAGCACTGAGACTCCTGGACTCTTCGACCGTTCAGACGCATTCACCGTCGATTTCGGCCAGATGCGCCAGTCAGAATACTCTTTCCCCCTGCCAGTAGGCAAGATATCGGGTATAAGGAAGAACAACAATGTGACCATAACCACTACCGAGGGCGATGCCGTCAAGTCAATGTTTGGCGGCACAGTGCGCATGTCACGCCAGCTGGACCAGTGGGGCAATACCATTGTCATACGCCATGACAACGGCCTGGAGACAGTCTATGGCAATAACGCCCAGAACCTTGTGAAAGTCGGCGAGAGGGTCAAGGCCGGGCAGACAATAGCCATCGTCGGCACACGCGACGGCAAGACATACTGTGAGTTTGCAGTCATGGTCAACGGAGCGAGATTCAATCCAGAGACACTAATAGAGCTCAACAGCCATCGTCTGCGGAGCCAGACTCTTCTGTTCAAGAAGCATGAGCAGGGTGTGAAGATAACTGTCATGACCGAGGAGAAGGAACAGACAGTGAAGAACAACAAAAGGCAGAAACAGCTCGGCAATATGTCTGAGCGTCAGAACACACAGATAAAGACCAACGAGACAGCCAGCGAGAAATACAAGAAGAACTCTGAGCACATGGCACAGGCACACGATGACCTCGCATTCTTCGACATAGACGAGTATCAGGCCATACAGTTCGAGAAGAAAGTGCTGACCCCCTACGACCTCGGAAATGAGTTCACTATCGACTTCAAGCGCTACAAGGACACAGAATGGTGTTACCCCATGAAGGACAGCCGTGTCATAAGTCCCTTCGGTGGGCGCCGGCGCCATGCAGGTACAGACATAAAGAGCAAGGCCGGAGAGCCCATCTTCGCAGCCTTTGATGGAGAAGTGATATTATCAGGCCAGCATTATGGCTATGGACTTTGTATCGTCATACGCCACGCCAACGGCTTGGAGACTCTCTACAGCCATCAGTCGAAGAACATGGTCAAGGTCGGCGACTGGGTAAAGGCAGGACAGCAGATAGGCATTGTCGGGCGAAGCGGACGCGCCACGACCGAGCACTGCCACTTCGAGGTAAGGTGTAACGGGCGTCCATTTGACTCATCCAAGATTTTCGACCATGCCAACAACACCATCCGAAGGGAGACATTGGTATTCAAGAAGACAGGACGCACCACGACAATATCATCTGTAAAATAACGGCACGGGCAGCAGTCTTCAGCCGACACCATAATCTGAGAAAACAATCAAAACCCTTTAGACATGAACAAGACATTAACCATGACAGCATTCATCGCAGCAATGGCCATGGCAGGATGCAAGACAGCAGAGAATGCCGGACAGGCGGCAACAGCCAATGAGCCTGCCCACAAGAACACATTGCTGGCAAAGAGCGAGAACAAACACGGTATAGAATCGTTTGACAAACTCACTAACGACGATTACCGTGAGGCCATCATTGAAGGCATGAAGAAGCAGGCAGAGCGTATCCGTGAGATTGCCGAGAACAATGAGGCCCCGACATTCAAGAACACTATTGCCGCTCTCGACCGCAGCGGCGAGGAGCTGACACGCGCTGAGAGCACATTCGGCCCACTCACAAGCAGCAACTCGACAGCAGAGAACCGTGCACTCGACAAAGAGCTTTCGCCACTCCTCTCGGCACACAGCGATGACATATACATGAACCAGAAACTCTTCGAGAGGGTCAAGAAAGTCTACGACGAGGCAGACTCCGCTACGCTCAACAAGGAAGAGATGAAGGTCCTGAAGAATATATACAAGCGCTTTGAGCGCAATGGTGCCAACCTCTCTGACGCTGACAAGGAGAAGCTCCGCAAGCTTAACCTTGAGATATCCGACCTACAGCTCCAGTTCTCACAGAACCTTCTCCATGAGACGAACAACACCTATGTCACAGTCGACCGCATAGAAGACCTTGATGGTCTGTCACAGTCAGACATAGAGCGCGCCTCTGCCATGGCAGCAGCACAGGGCCAGCCAGGCAAATGGATGTTCAATATGCAGCGTGCATCATGCAACCCTGTCCTGCAATACTGTAAGAACCGCGAGCTTCGCCGCAAGGTTTACCTTGCATACTGCAACCGTGGCGACCAGCCTAATGAGTATAACAGCAAGGAGATATGCGCCAAGCTTGTAAGGCTTCGTCTGGAGCGTGCCAAGCTCATGGGCTTCAAGACCCCTGCCGACCAGATTCTCGACACACGTATGGCCAAGACTCCAAAGGCTGTCTACGACCTCCTCGACCAGATATGGACACCTGCTGTGGCAAAGGCTAATGAGGAGCTTGCCGATATCCGCATGGAGATGAAGAAGGACGGACTTGACTGTGAGCCTGAGGGATGGGACTACCGTTTCTATCTTGAGCGCGCACGCAAGGCGAAGTTCAACTTCGATGAGAGCAAGCTATCTGAGTATCTTGAGATTAACAATGTGCTCAAAGGTATATTCTACTGTGCAAACAAGCTCTACGGCCTCAGCTTCAAGGAGATTACTAAAGAGGTGCCGGCTTATGAGGAGACAGCACAGGCATGGGAGGTAAATGACCGCGACGGCAAGCTTCTCGCCATATTCTACAGCGACTATATGCCGCGCGACGGCAAGCGTGCCGGCGCATGGTGCACATCATTCCGCGGACAGCGCTATGACGACGGGAAGCGTGTGGAGCCAGTTGTTGTCAATGTATGCAGCATGACACCTCCGAGCGCAGAGCGTCCAGCGCTCCAGACGATAGACAATGTCAACACCATGTTCCATGAGTTCGGCCACGCCCTGCACAGCTTCATGCGCGATGTCCACTACTCTTCTGTTTCGTCAGTAGAGCGCGACTTCGTCGAGTTGCCATCTCAGATAAACGAGCACTGGGCCTTCGAGCCTGAGGTTCTCGCTGTATACGCAAAGCACTACAAGACAGGCGAGCCGCTCCCGAAAGACCTTCTCGACAAGTATCTCGCATGCAGCAAGTATGGCCAGGGCTTTGCCACAGTGGAGTATCTTGCAGCGTCATACTCAGACATGGATCTCCATGTGCTCACCGAGGTGCCTACCAATCTTGACGTGATGAAGTTTGAGGAGGAGAAGCTCCGTGAGCGTGGCATACCACGCCAGATACAGCCACGCTACCGTATCACTAACTTCTCACACACAATGGGAGGCGGCTACACAGCAGGCTATTACAGCTACATATGGGCTGAGGTGCTCGACGCTGACGGTTTCGAGGCATTCAAGGAGACAGGAGACATCTTCAACCAGGAGGTAGCCGAGCGTTTCCGCAAGTATGTCCTCACTCCTGGAGGCATTGATGACGGCATGACAATGTACCGCAACTTCCGTGGCTCAGACCCAAAGATTGACCCTCTGCTGAAGAACCGCGGCCTGAAATGACATCCGGAATACCATAACCGCATGATTAATAAATAGAAACATAGCCACCACAGGGACATCTGCCGCTGCATGATGTCCCTGTCTGCTTATTCGCCCAAAGCTGTGTCATGATGTATGCCGCACAGTCATCATCACAATTCCGGTACTGACGTTATCCAGCCTGATGCCCATAAGCAGGATGGGAATGTAACTCTCCAGCACCAGCATAATATATAAAAACCTATAAACGGAGCCCGCAAAAGGGCTTTATCTCAATTATTATTAGTAACTTTGCAGGCACAAGAGGGTAGCATGCAAGATTGATTCACATGCATATCCAGCATTGCTATCCGGCACAATCATCATCTCACAGTTCCTGCCCCACTGCCTGTCAGGAATGTTTTACCAATAACTCAAAGACATGTCAACAGAACCCAGTCGTCCGTCACTCACGGAGAAACGCTATCTTGTTCCGTTTATCCTCATCACGTCGCTATTCTTCCTTTGGGGATTCGCACGAGCCATTCTCGATATTCTGAACAAGCATTTCCAGAACGCCCTTGATATCACGATAACGCAGTCGTCACTGATACAGGTGATGACATACCTCGGATACTTCCTCATGGCCATCCCCGCAGGCCTGTATATCAACCGCCGTGGCTATCGCAGCGGTGTTGTATTCGGGCTTCTGCTCTTCGGCATTGGAGCGCTGCTGTTTATCCCCGGCGCTTCGATAGGCACATTTGAGGCATTCCTCGCCCCACTGTTCATCATTGGCTGCGGACTTGTATTCCTTGAGACAGCGGCCAATCCATACGCCACAGAGCTAGGCGACAGGGCGACAGCGTCAAGCCGTCTGAATCTCTCTCAGTCGTTCAATGGTCTCGGCAGCCTCTTTGCCACATACGCCGTGGGCCAGTATCTCTTCAGCGGCGAGGCCACTTCAGATGATGTTCAGGTGCCATACACCATTCTCGGCATTCTTGTGCTTGCCATAGCAGTTGTCTTCTCGCGGGTCAATCTCCCAGAGATAAAGCACGACATTGACGATGGCAGCGGAAGCCATGAGGGCGAGTGGAGGATATTCCAGCTCTTCCGTTATCATCCCATGTTTATCCTCGGTCTCTTCTCTCTCCTTGCCTATGAGGTGGCAGAGATATCCATAAACAGTTATTTCATTAACTTCGTCACAGCCCAAGGATGGATGGGCGACAAGACAGCATCAGTTGTACTCACCGTGGCGCTGGCATTCTTCATGATAGGACGTTTCGTCGGAAGCTGGATAATGCGCCATGTCAGTGCGGAGAAAGTGCTCACAGCGTGTGCGGCAGGCAGTGTCATCTCCATGGTCCTGGTGCTTGCTGACTGCGGCTCTCTCTCCATGTACGCCCTCATCGCCAACTATCTCTTCGAGGCCATAATGTTCCCCACAATATTCTCGCTGTCACTACGTGGTCTTGCCGACCTCACGAAGAGTGCCTCGTCGCTCCTCATGATGACCCCTATAGGCGGCTGTGGATTCCTCCTCATGGGCATGATAGCCGATGCCTCTAATATGGTATTGCCGTTCATCATACCTCTTGTGGGATACTCTATCGTGCTCGTCTTCGCCATCGGAGTCCTTAGGAAGAGAGGCTGAGACAGAATCACGGATGACCGGAGAACATACCTGCACGCGACGGCCTGAGCCCCCTATGGCATCCACAAATGCTCCAGCCCAGGCAATACACAGAGCGACAGAATGACAACAGAATCATAACCCAACCACCAACAAACCACTATAACTCATGAAGAAAATACTGCTACTCGGCTCAGGAGAACTGGGCAAAGAATTCGTTATTGCCGCTAAGCGCAAAGGCGTCTATGTCATAGCATGTGACAAATATGACAATGCTCCTGCAATGCAGGTTGCCGATGAGCGTGAGGTATTCTCCATGCTTGACGGAGACAAGCTTGCCGAGGTTGTCAAGAAGCACAACCCAGACATCATCGTACCTGAGATTGAGGCCATACGTACAGAGCGTCTCTTCGACTTCGAGAAAGAGGGCATACAGGTTGTGCCATCAGCCCGCGCCGTCAACTACACCATGAACCGCCAGGCCATACGTGACCTTGCGGCTAAGGAGCTTGGGCTGAGGACAGCTAAATACTTCTACGCAAAGACATACGAGGAGCTTGTCGAGGCAAGCAAGGAGATAGGTTTCCCATGTGTCATAAAGCCTCTCATGTCATCCTCCGGCCACGGACAGAGCACAGTGAGGAGTGCCGAGGGACTGCGCGATGCCTTTGATGCCGCTATGGCTGGCGCTCGTGGTGATGTACGCGAGGTCATCATCGAGGAGTTCATCCACTTCACATCTGAGTTCACTCTCCTCACTGTGACACAGAAGGATGGCCCGACTCTCTTCTGTCCTCCTATCGGACACGTGCAGATAGGTGGCGACTACCGTGAGTCATGGCAGCCATACCAGATATCCGAGAAGGACCTCAAGGACGCCCAGGACATGGCACGCAAGGTGACAGCGGCCCTCACAGGTGCCGGAATATGGGGTGTGGAGTTCTTCCTCACAGATACCGGAGTGGTCTTCTCTGAGCTGTCTCCACGTCCACACGACACAGGCATGGTGACTCTCTCCCACTCTACCAATCTCTCAGAGTTTGAGCTCCATCTGCGCGCAGTGCTCGGTCTGCCTATCCATGACATAAAGCTTGAGCACGCCGGAGCGTCGGCTGTAGTGCTTGCCGACAAGGACTATGACTGCCCTCCAGAATACAATCTGCGTGATGTCCTCTCTGAGGAGAACACCCGCATACGCATCTTCGGCAAACCTGACGCACATAAGGGACGCCGCATGGCTGTCGTCCTCGCATACGGACCTCTCAGCGAAGGCACTGACGGCCTGAGGGACAAGGCGAAGCGTCTTGCTGACACTGTCCTCTGAGACATGGCGGCGAGGGGCTCTTCTCCCCACAATATCGCATTCCACATCATCACAGTATAACAAGAATTCTGTAGACAAAGGCATACAACAAAGAGCGGCAACAGGAGTATAAAGCTTCTGCTGCCGCTCTTTGTTGTATATTCTTCTGCTGTCCTGTGGTATGAAACGGACTGTGGTTCGAGGCTGGCTGACGGTCACGGAGGTTGCTTCATGCCACTCGTGTAATAGCCAACCAGCTACAGTCAGCGCACACTGTGCTGTGTCGCCACGAGCGACATGTAGTAGTCATAATACTGGTTCATCCTGAGGTCTCTGATGCCATTGGCCTTGACGCGTGCCACTCTCTTCAGCACTTTCTTGATATGTGACTGCGAGATGATATTGTCACAGTCCTCGCCCAGCACCATCTCCACGAGCAGGGCCTTGCCGTCCTTGCCTATCTTTATATTCAGGCAGTTTGCCTTGCCTCTCGATATGACAGCTATCTCTGCATCATTGAGTGTGCTCAGCAGGATATTGCGGATAGTGTTGGCATATGCCCGCCTGCTCTCGCTGTCTACGAAGACACCGTCATCGGCAGGCCTCAGCAGCAGCAGCTTGTTCGATATGCGGTGCTCCACAGCCTGATATTCTTTCTTCAAGGCATAGGAGCATCTCTTCTCTCCATTCGGCGCTGCAGTGCAGTTCCTTACTATATCCTTGTCATTTGAGCCATAGGCCGTGGTGGCTGATATGGCGAGAGGGACGATGGCCATGACGACCATCAGGCAGAATCTATAAACCTTTGTCTTCATTTTGTTATTAGTGTATATTTGTTTCTCTGATTTCATCTATCCCCAGTGTCCTCGTGTTCATCTGTATTCCTTCACCGCTGGTGTCAGTGGGGCTGTGTCGGCGGTTATTGTTCCCTGCCACTGACTTTCCAGTGCAGGCTTCTCCGGCCCTGGAGCCTCGGCATGACGCAAGCTCACGGTCAGCCATCTTCGGGATATGGGATATATTCCATTTGCAAATATCGCAATAATTCTTGGTATTTGCAAGCGAATACATGAGAAAAATTCTTTCTCCCACGCTATTCCATCCTTTTGATTCCTCGCTCTATGGTTGTGCCGAGTGACAATGGCCGTCCGGCGTCTGAGGAGGCTGCCGTACGGTTCCTGCCAATCCCTATAGAGTATGTATCGTTATCACTGTGCCCTTATTGCCCTCCCCTTCATAGTCGGCGGGGAGTGGCATATGGGAGCAGAGGAGGCTTATGGCATCGTCATCGAGATGGAGGTCGAGCTCAAGTCTGAGTCCATATCGCTCCGGATGGAGGTCCCACACACCATACCCGCATGCGTTGACGATGGTCATTATTCCATCCTGCAGCTGCCATATCTCTGTATATTGGTCTATGTCGCGCTCCATATCATCATCTTTCTGCTTTGCCGTGTGATGCTCTCTGTATCATCAGTCGGATGCGACCACTCGGTCACTTCAGGTCCAGGCGGCCCGGTGCCGGTATATGCATCCCGTAGACCTCGAGATTCTTCTGGCGTGCGTAGTCGAGAGTCTGACGGCGCACTGCAGCAGCTTTCTCCTGGTCCATATCATAGTATGCGCAGTATTCGGGGTATCTCACCTGCAATGCAGCGCCGTGGATGAGGTCGCCGATGATGAGCAGACTGTCTTTCTGGAACATGGTGTGGCCTGGTGTGTGGCCGTATGCGGCGATGGATTTTATTCCTCCCTCGATGCTGTCTCCTCCCTCGAAGAGTCTCAGACGGTCATTATATGCTGCCAGCATAGCCCTCTGTGACGCATTCTTCTGGCTGTCCATAGCGAGCCATGCCTCTGTCTCGAGCCTGTTGATATAGACCGTGGCGTTCGTGAAGACAGGTTTCCCATCAGCCATCATGCCTCCGATATGGTCGTTATGCAGGTGCGTGAGGAGCACCATGTCTATATCCCCAGGCTGCAAGCCCTCTGCCTTCAGCTCTTTCTGCAGCTGGCTGAATGGCGCTCCGAGGCCTGTGTCTATGAGTATATTGTGGCCGCCTGTCCGCATGAGTATGCACGACATGCTTGTCGGTACACCATCCTCAAGGCCGAGTGTCTTCCACAATGAGTCGGGCACAGAGGGGTAGAGACTGTGCTCTCTGATATTTGGTCCAGGCTTGTCTTCTATCCATCTTATTGTGGTCTGCCCTACCTCTTGGCGTGTCGTCTGCTGTTTCTGTGCGCATGCTGTCATGAAGAGGGCACACGCGAGGATTGTGAAGAGTCTTCTCATGGTTGGTATATCGTTTTGTTGCATTATGTGGTGTATTGTCAGTGTCTCATTATCGGTCGGTTGTCTGCCGCTGTCAGCTGTCCTGCCGCCGCCCGGTAACTATGGCTAAGAGTGCATACTCTCTCCCTGTTTACTGTCATCACCCTTCCTCCAACGCCCACATATCATTGAGCATCGCTATGGCAGCGGGCGAGCGGAAGACATTCTCGCGGAACGCCATGATGGCTTTTTGAGAGAGATTGTCCTCGAACGAGTTGACGAGGAAGTCGGCCTCGAGCAGTATGCGGTGGTCGGCAGAGCTCACACCGGTATAGGTATGGTGGTGGGCTATGAGCCAGCAGATGCGCTCTGTCTGCGATGTGGAGAATCCTCCCACTTCTTCCAGCACTTTCCGTGCCTCCTCAGGGCCGAGCTCTTCCTGATGCTTGCCGCTGCAGTCACCATATTTTGCCTCGGCAGCATGTATCCCGACATCGTGCAGAATGGCTGCCGCCTCAAGCGTGAGACGCTCCTCGCCCACGATGTTCTCTGCGGCGGAGATGGTGGCGGCGAAGTCATGTACCTTGACGAGATGCTGTATGCGGCGCGCGTCGCCAGCATCATATCTTATCATGGCTCTCATCAGAGCCGATAGCTGTTTGTCCATATTGTGTCTGTGTTTGGGGGCTCACAATGAACCCCAGTGTCTGTTTTGAATCACAAGAACCGGGATATACCGATACGTTTTCCTTGTTTGTCGCCTTGTGATTGATGCTTCTTCTCGCTCAAGAATCAGGGAGTGTGATGATTATGGGTGCATAACGACGCATCGGCATGGCGCCCGTGCCTTATTCTTGAGTACAAAACCCGATAGGGTGATGATATGGCTGACTGATATTGTTTGCCGCCCGTCAGGCCCTAAGCCGTGTCTCTCCTTCTCTTCCCACGTCCCATCCGTCCGCTCATTATTCTCCGCCTGACGCTTCTTACAGCCGGACTGTAATAGTCCATGTCCATAGCCTCGACAGTGCGCATAAGCTCTCCCATCAGCTCCGGGTAGAACATCGACATGTTGTAGGCCAGTTTCATGCAGATGGATTGTATGCCGGGGAGCTCCTGCACATCGGCCATATGGTCAAGGCAGAAGTCAAGGAAGTCAGTACGCAGGTCGTCCTCCTCCATCCTGAGGCGCATGACGATATTCAGCGACAGGCGGCGGACTGACGTGTTGCCGGTCGACATGGAGAGCCCGATAAGCTCATGGAGAAGTGGCTGAAGATTCTCTATCTCCAGGTCCGTCGCCTTTGTCATTGCCCACAAGGCATTGCGCGCCACCTGGTAATCCTCGTCATACATGAAGCGCTGGCAGAACTCCCTCAGACTGCCATCCGCCCTCGCCTCGTTGTATATGGCCAGGGCCTCGCCCTCGCTGTAAGCCCCTTTGAGCCGTTCTCTTGTTATCATATTCTCTGTCAATATATTCCAAGCCGCTCCGTTTCCATCCCTATCATCACACGGACAGCCACGGCGGGTAGCAATCAATGTCACACGGATAAGCACGGACATCCACGGAGCATCATTCAGAAAAGCTCACCGTGTATCAACAATCTTCCGTGACTCTCCGTGACTCTCCATGAGATAATCACCTCCCATGACCATCCGTGTGACAGTCTCACCCTGTGCAAAGTTAATCTTTTTTTCTCGTAACACCCTCTTTATTGCCATATTTTTTTCGTGTGAGGTATGACATTCACTGCTTACAATCCCGCCAAGCCCATCCGTATCATCACCTAACAGCCTCCTCTCCCGCTGTGTTTCAATGGCTTAAAAGAATATAATCATTGTTAGGAGATGGTGCGGGATAGAAATTTTTGTGTATCTTCGCACTACCAAACCATATAACGAAAGGAGACAATATGACAAAGAAAAGAGAAATCTACCATTGCCTTACATGTGGCAATATCGTAGAAGTCCTGAACGAGGGCGGCGGCACACTCGTATGCTGCGGAAAGCCGATGGAACTGCTCGAAGGCAACACCACCGACGCCTCTGCCGAGAAACACGTCCCCATGGTTGAAGCCATCGAGGGCGGATACAAGGTGACCATAGGGTCGGCTCTCCATCCCATGACATCCGGGCACTATATCCAATGGATAGAGCTGCTGACCGAGGACAGGGTGATGAGAAAAGAACTGACCCCTGACTCCGAGCCCCTCGCTGTCTTCATGACCTGCGAGAAGATTGTCGGGGCCCGCGCCTACTGCAACCTGCACGGACTCTGGAAGAAATGAGACATTATGACAGGAATCGCCCTTCAGCACCATGCAGGAGGGCGATTCTTCTATGCCCCCAAGCTCTTTCCCTTACCTCCTCCCGAAGGAAAATACCTCATCACCAACACCCCCTCTTAGCCCACAATTTCCCATTGGTACTGAATGACTCACTCACAGATACTGAATGACACGCTCATAGATACTGAATGGCACGCTCATAGATACTGAATGACGCGCTCATAGATACTGAATGACACGCTCATAGATACTGAATGGCATCCCCATTCAATACCTCAAGCACCCCTCATCATACGCAACTGAAAAACAAGGAATTACAAACCCCTCACTCCACAGCCTCAAGCGCCAAGGTCCATGACACACGCCAGCCGCATGAACCACAGTCCAGCCCCCACACCCAAACTGGGAGCTACAATCCACTATTTGCCGTCGTTCTGCAACGGCACTGTTAAAATCCACGCTCCCACGTGGGGAGCGACTCGGCCAATCGGGGCGCACCCCTCGATGTCGGGGTTTCAATCCACGCTCCCACGTGGGGAGCGACAAATGTGGCGAAAATTCTTTACAAGCAGGTTGTAGTTTCAATCCACGCTCCCGCATGGGGAGCGACTCCGTGAACGGCAGCGCCGCAATCTACAATAGTAGTTTCAATCCACGCTCCCGCATGGGGAGCGACACAGATAAAGTTCTAAGCGACCTCAAAGGTCTTGACTTTTCAATCCACGCTCCCGCATGGGGAGCGACGGTCAGCGTAGTAATTGAGGCTGTTGGTCTGCCAGTTTCAATCCACGCTCCCGCATGGGGAGCGACTTGTCCTGACGATAGTCTTCCCGTCTGTGAGGTGGTTTCAATCCACGCTCCCGCATGGGGAGCGACGGAGCGCAAGGCCAAAGAAGCGTCAAGGATTGAGTTTCAATCCACGCTCCCGCATGGGGAGCGACAAATCTTAACAACCCTTGTGTAAAACACACTGATGTTTCAATCCACGCTCCCGCATGGGGAGCGACGTGCCGACGATGTGATATACCCTGCGTCATTGGTGTTTCAATCCACGCTCCCGCATGGGGAGCGACCGACGAACCTTGATAGTCTGCCGCCACACCAATGTTTCAATCCACGCTCCCGCATGGGGAGCGACTCTTCTTTTCTAACTACATAAATATTAGTCAAATAAATAGTACATTTTGCGAAAGACATGAACTGCAATAACATTATCTTCAGGAAAAGCACCCTGATTTTTATAGAAGATTGATAATCAGGAATTGCGGAAGATAAACTAATTTTGTATCTCTATCCATTCGCCGTGTAAGCCAAGGACAGCATCGCATTGACAGCATCTTTGGGTGGCCGACGGTTCCTGCCATTGAACGGGAATGAATCTTTCTGGTTCAGTATAAGCCACGGAAGAACCTCAAAGTAAACATTGGATGCTAAACCCTCAAAACCCAAAAGCATCATCTTGTCTTTCGCGTTGAGCGCGTCGCGCTTGCTCATATCTGACGATAGAACGGGTCATCAACATTCTTGTGCAGCACTTGTCCTTCAACAGTCAGCCGATTGTCGTCCCACTGCTGCTCAAGATGTATGAGAGCTCATTGTCGGGGACAGAACCTGTAGTGCTGTATCCCCGACAACATAAGCATATAGTCTTCGCTATACATTTTATATAAGTTCCTCTACAGTGACGTTTGCGGGCAGCTTGTCCTTGTCAATCGTAACTGTATAGTCTCTGAAGGAACGAGGTGCACCATCGCATACCTTTTCCACTTTTACCAAATCAAACAGTTTGTTAGCTGGGGCATTGCCAAGCGGAGAGTTATGCTTGAATACTATGAGTTTCTGCGCACTCATAAGTCCACGTGCTGCGGAGCGGTCAACATCGAACATGTTCTTTAGGGCGTCCCAGAACAATGCAAGGTCTTCTTCTGAGAAACCTGTCTGCTTTGCGAGATTGGCAGAGATGAAGCCGTGGCATACGTAGAGGCCGTAGGGAACAGTGGATTTACGACCTTGAATACCTGTCTGAGATTTAAATGTTTTGCTTTCGTCACGAGCAGCGCAGACTGTCAGCCCATGCTCTTGCGAATATATTTTATCTATTGATCGAGCAAATGTCATTTGCACAGGACCTCTTACCTGCCCTGCATTTGGTCCAGTAGAAAGCACAGCTCCAAAAGTTCTGACATCAAAGAATTTTCCACACATAAATAGATTCGCCATCAACTCTTCTTTCCCTTGTGCAATATTTGCCTTATCTCTTTTCTTGCCATCCAAGTCCTTTAATGTCGTAAGGTCAATACCTAACTCACTGAATGCCTTTTCTATTTCGCTATTAATGAACACTTCTTGCCCAGAAATCTCTTTTGACTTAACCAAAATGTCATTACCACATTGCCCAGCTTTTGCAATCTGGACATAGTTGCGCACCTTTCTTTTGAGGCATACATCAGTAACAAGTCCATAACCTGTTTCTGCATCTACACGTGGAAGATTTCCTGCATCGGGATCTCCGTTAGGGTTCCCATCTTTAACATCGAAGATGTAAACAAAATCAATTCTGTTTTTAATTTCTGACATAGTTGTAATTATTTTAATTATTCTTCACTATTGTTATTCTCTTTATAATTCTTTTGATGATAATAGCCCAAGAAAAAACGTCCCTGGTCATTAAGCTCTAAAGTATCAGGAAATTCTTGTAGCATTGCCATAATTTCTTTTTTCTGATTATCAAAGAAATTTGCGAGTCCTTTTTTGTCTTTTGCGAGTTTCCCATAATGATTGTTTGACAATTTTAAAATTGTTGAAAACACTGTTGATGGTGTAGTAGATGCCGCATTCATATAGCTGGAACGGATGGAATCTTGTCCGTTGGCAGCAAACTGAAGATTTTCCAGTACTGCAAACAGGCGACCACATAGGTAGCCTTGGTTGTTGTTGTCTTTGTCTAACATAATATCTATTTTTTTGTTATTATTACTGCTTCTGTTCAAATATGCCTTGATAATAGCAGCTCGCAAAATGTTGACAGGATTGATTTTCTTGCCATTTTTTTCCAGAGCTACTTCTGCACGTATACGGCGAATACAAGCCTGAAACAAAGATATTGGATATGGTAAGCCTTGGAAGATGCTCTTTACCACTGCTTCGGGGAGGTTAGGTGTAGCATTTGCTATTTTTCCTTGAAGTGATACAGAAGAGATTATTGCATTCAATCCCATATATGGCTTCTTGTCTTTTCTAGTGTCATGTATCTCCATATCATTGAAGTGGCAGAGTATCTTTTCAGCGAAATCCTTCAATGTAGTTTCCGACCAATATACGACAGCAATACGAGCGGAATTTGGAGCAAGACCGAGAATATAGAACTTGTCATCAAGTTCTGTTTTCATTATTCCGGAATAGATGGATTCAAACACCCTTCTCACTTTCGTAACTTTGGCATTTGGGTCATCATTTGCATCTTCCGAAAAACCTAACAGGTCAAACAGGCTCTCCTCTGTTTCCTTTGATGCCTCTTTGTTGTTGGAAGCCCAAAAGACAAATGTGCGCGAACCAAGCATTAATTTGTTGCGCGAACCTTTTTGCAACATTGAGTTTAGGGCTGTAGTGTAGGCAAACTCCGCTTCTTCAGAAATAGGGGCATTATAAGCCTGTTCCTTTCCATAAGAATCATATCCCATTCCCTTTTGAAATGATACAATCGGACCAGTGTCTTTTGTTAATTTTATGGTACTATGCAGTCTTGCAACATATCCCTTTTCACTAGAAACAAGGCAATGCTTTTGAATATCGTTTGACTTTTGATATAGAACTAAATTCCATACATCTTTATTTTCAGCTGCTATTTTCGTTTCTCCTTCTAAAAGAAATGAGATATTCTTATTTGATTTCTGCATTTCCGACCATAAAGGATCCTCCATTACTACACGAACATTTACTTTAAAATTGGCATAAAACTCTTTTATTGCAGCAATAGTCTTACTATCGGGTATTAACTCACTTAATTCATAAACCATTTTGATAAATGTATGGTTCTTTTCATCACTATTGCCTGCACCGCCAAAAATATACTCTACATTATCCCATAAATAATTGGGTACGAATTTTTTCCCTGAACGCTTTACTGTTTGCAAAACAAGAAATCGAGAAGCTTGTTTTTTGTCCTTCATCCTGCTTTCTAGACGCAAAAAGGAACCATCATCTTTTATAACTATTAAATAACCTATTTCTTTCTCTTCCAACCCTTTTGCTGGCAGGTCGTCGCACCTGTTATAATAATCATATAATGCCTTTAATATCATCGTAGTATCTCCTCACTATTAACGGGTGGAACAATAATAACGCCTTCTTTCATCTCCGCCCTGTAGAACATGGCTTGAATGTCTTTGGGATTGGAGAAGTCCATATCATACAGCATGATTCCGAGGTCACGATTGCCACCTTGTTCTGCCGAAAGTGCGGGACATAATTCATTTGGATCAACAAGACGGAATGACGCAGAAAACTCACGTGTTCCGAGATATGGTTGGGTAAAACATTGTCCTTGGGATGCCCTACGCTCAAACATCTGATAATACTTCATAGGATTCTCATCGGCTCCTGGTTTGTGTCTCGCAAAAGCTTCTTTTGGACGTTCGCTGACAGGGATAAACACCAGCTTTGCCCAAATGCGGTACTTCACATCCTTTAGGATAAGTGAGTTCTTCTGTTGACGCTTATCCTCAATATATATACCCGCACTTTTGGTACTTGCCGTAGCACCCACTTCGTTTCTTCTGACAGAAGTCCACTTGATAGGCTTCAGCACTTCAATCTTTGTCACTTGCCATCTCATTGCATATTTCTTGAACAAGATGGCTTCAAAAATGGCGCGAGCTGCCGATGGTGTAATAACATCGTAACTCACTCGTTCCACTTTCAGTTCCGGCCGGGTGAAGCAAGCATAGTCGCCCCACACCTCCAAGCAGTATTCTTTGTCTGTATATTCCATGTTTATTCCTTGTTTTTGTTCTTAATCTTGTTTTGCAAATCCTCAAGCCATTTCAGGTCTTCCGCATCCGCTTCTTCTGCTTCTATCAGTTTGCGTTTGCTATTGAATTTGTCATATACCATCCTGACATATTTTTCCATATCACTATTAGATATGCTTCCATTTCCCTGAAGATTATCATACCCCTGGAATGAAAGGAGACTGTCCACATTTCTTCTCCAGAAATCAAGAGTCAGGCATTTTCGGTCTTTTACTCTCAACTCTGCCGATTCCAGAAAGAGCATAACCAGCCTGTTGAGTTTATCTATCTCATCCTCAACAAGATAGTTCTTGGCAACGACAATGTCTGCTTTGCGTACGATGCTTCCCTTCCATGATGTAAGACCCATATTTGGCTTTGAAGCATCTGCACGTGAAAACACTATTTCCGCTGCCGTATGGTGAGTGACGGCATAGAGTAGCTTGTTTTGCGTTTCAGCAAAAAACATTTGCGTGGCTTTCTCTTTGGTCTCATAATCACTGCTCAACCTGAATAAGTCTCGCAGTTTCTGATAGAAGCGTTTTTCGCTTGACCTGATGTCACGGATTCTTTGCAGAAGTTCATCAAAATAGTCTGGTCGTCCATCTGGGTTCTTTAGCCGCTCGTCATCCATCGTAAAACCTTTGACAAGATATTCGGAAAGGTGGCGGGTAGCCCATTGACGGAATTGCACGCCACGGACACTGCGAACGCGATAACCGATTGCCAGTATCATCTCCAATGAGTAGCAAATGACATTATATTTCTTGCCATCAGAGGCAGTTATCAAATAATCCTTGATAACTGAATTTTCGTCCAACTCCTTGTCTTTCAGTATATTTATGATGTGATAGGAGATATTTTGCACCGAGGTCCCAAAAAGGTCTGAAATTTGTGATTGGTTAAGCCAAATCTTGCCGTCACGTGTCATTAGCGACACGTTTATCTTGCCATCTGGTGAGGAATAAATTATTATGTTATGTTGTTCTTTTTCCATAATATTAAGATTATATTGTTAATATTTCATTCATCCAGTGGTTATCGAGCCTTAGCCCTATGTTTTCATCATATTGAGCCCGGTCTTTGACCACGTAAATGCCTTCAATCACTTCTTCTATGGCTTCGTAACTATTCAGCTTCTGAAAGTCTCGCTCGTGGATGTTCACGCTGTATTGCGACAATTCTTTCATCAGCGAATAGGTTATACCGTCGGACTTCAGACGTTCAATCAATTCAAGGCTGTCACCCATATTGACATAAACAGTTTTTCCTGTTTCTTCAATGAGCCTGAACTTTTTTGCAGCTTCTGCAAAGCGCATCTCTGCAGGCTTATACAATAATGTCTTGATACCTTTCTTGTCAAAAGTTTCTTTTCTGCAATAAAGCTGCCTGAAGTACTCCGTCATTGTCTCTGGCGCAAACCAGTCATTGACGTTTATCATACCGAGTCGTGCATTGTTAGCATCAATGATACTTCCATAAAGTTTGTGCTCTACAGAAAGGCTGAACACGTATGCAGTTGCCATATCCAACTTACCCTCACGATTGCATCTTCCAGCCGCTTGCAGAATGGAGTCTAGTCCAGCCTCTTGTCTATAGACAACAGGAAAATCAATATCCACACCTGCTTCTATCAGTTGGGTTGCCACAACTCTAATCACAGTTTCCGAGTTATATGACAGTGCTTGCTTAATATCTTGAATGGCTTTGGTAACATGTCGAGGACACATCATTCTTGACAGGTGAATGGTCATCCCCTCCTTGGGAAGACGCTCGAATATCTCCCTTGCATCATTGCGGGTATTCACTATGCACAACACCTTATCATGCCGTGACAATCGATCGGCTATTTCATCATACGTAATGCCAGTATTGTCTATCTCCAAGCACACCCTTCTCAATCTGTCGTGAAGGGCATATTCCTTGGGTATTATTTCCGTAATACCATCTATGCCCTGAAATGCGGCTTTTGGATTGCATCCCTCTATTAATCCGCTGAGCACCGGTTGACTTGCTGTGGTAAACAACACTGATATGCCAAACATCCTTTGATAAGACTTCAAGGCATCGACTATTGGCTGGAGATAATCCGTAGGCAGCGTCTGAACTTCATCAAGTATGATGACGCTATTGGCAATGTTATGCAACTTGCGGCAATCCGACGGTTTGTTGCTGAACATCGATTCAAACAGTTGCACATTCGTTGTCACAACGATAGGATAATCCCAATTCTCGGAAGCAAGTTTTGCTTTGAGACGTATATCTTTGTCAATAATACTATCAATTATGAACTGGCTATGATGCTCAAGCACATTCTCTTCACCGAATATCGATTTCAGAACAGAAGCTGTCTGGACAATAATGCTTGTATATGGGATAGCAATGATTATTCTCTTCTGCCCATTGCAGACAGCATGTCTCATTGCCCACAAAAGAGATGACAAAGTCTTACCTCCACCAGTAGGCACAGTTAGACTGTAGAAGCCAGTCTCACCGCTTGACATTTTGATACATTGTTCTTGTACACATCTGCGGATAACATTCACAGTACTATCTTCCGAATTATTATTCAGTTTACAAAAGTGATCTTCGAGCAGAATCAGTAATTCTGAGAGTTTTTTGTGATGTCCCCGTTGTGATGCCGAAGACGCATTCATAAACTTCTCTGTATCTAAATAATCTGCATCAACAAGACAAGAGAAAAGAACTCTGACCAGATGATTTATTTGGTTCTCCGTCAAAGTGAATTTTGCTTTATTTAATTGAATAGCATCCGTTTGCATTTGAACCTCTGATGGCAAATCGGATGATGAAATCATTTTTTCTAATTCGAAATAGTCATACAATCCAGCATGATGTCCACATATTGCATTGCCAAAAAAAGTGGTGGCCACTTTCCCATATAAACCCTGTGCTAATAGCGCTCCTACATAAGCATGTGCTTTACCTTTCTTAGTCCAATGCTTGTGTCCTGGTATTCCATTAACATCTTGGATATATTCTTGAAATTCCTTTTTCTCTTTTCCTTTATCATGCAGAATCCCTAAGACATATCCCCAATTGCCCATACCAAACTCACTTGCAAACTGTTTCGCAAGCTCGGCCACACCTATACAGTGTTCTTCATTGCTTTGGTATGAAATTATCTCGCCATACTGATTCTTTCTGATATGCGATATGTACTTGGGAATCTTTGTGTCTTGCATTGGCTGGTACTTGGGTTATTATTTTTGCAGGTATACTGTCTGATGACAAAATTACAGAAATAACACCAAATATGCAAGGATAAATAGCCATATTTAAAAAATATTTGGCTCATCCGACATTTCAAGTGATAGACTGAAATGTCGGATGAGCCTTATTATTGTGTACACCAAAAGAATGGTTGGGGACAGATATCTACTTGACTACTCTGTACCATACCTTATATGTGCCATCATCCTGTGGCTCGACATGTATCTCAAACTTCTCGCCCTCTGGTATCTTTGTCGAGATGTTCTTGCCAGGCTTTACCGTGCCTGCGAGTCCCTCACATGTGCCTGCGGATATCCAGCCACTGCCACTCGGGGCTTTGTTCGCTCCATTATTCGCCACGCCCTTTCCTGCACGTCCCTCCATAAAACCGGAGACGGCACCATATAACATCTCGTTACACGCGACAAGCTCGTCAATACTGGGGTCATAGACAATGAACCCGCCATCGGCATACTCGCCATTCTTATTCTCGATTATCTCACTGAGGGCATTAGAGATGCGCTCAGGCATAGCCTTTGACTTCGCTGCCTCTTCTGTTGTCTTGACGTTGTCGTCATTATCTGTAGAGCAGCATACGAACAGCGCGGCAATAGCCAGAACTGTTGGAACAATGAATGTCTTCTTCATATGACTTGTATTGTTTATTATTCCCCCTACTCTTATAGCCTTTCGGGTGACGCTCCTTTTATTATACAGTGTGGTCTGCAATTATTTTTTATTGTGAATCTCTAATCATTCATCATGATACTAATGGTTTCAACATCACTACTGACATGAGAAAGCGAAGCTAACTTCTTTAGTCTTTTCCTAATGATGTAGAGTGTTTGGTTTTCGTAAAAGTATGGCACAAAAGTAGTTATTCTATATCTTTTCTGCAAATATTTTCTGTTTCATTGTGTTTCCTTAAGCGTTAAAAAACACAAACATGAGCGAGACAAGCCTCTTTCTGTATTGAATATTAAAGACTTACGACAAACCTCGCAACAACATAAAAATCACCCGCTATAGAAGTAGCAGTGTTCCTACCAGAAACACAATGAAACAATTATTATTCGTTTATACAAGATAATATGATTAACTTTGCACAATAATCAAACCCATTCAATATGAAGCGACCTGTCATTTATATCTTTGCGCTTGCCGCGATACTCCTGCTTTCCTGCTCAGACGGCATAGAGAAGAAGATGGAGCAGATAAAGGCTGTTGGCAACACTGACCCAGCCATGGCTCTCATGATGCTCGACTCTATCGATATACAGATAAGGGAGGAGCCAGAACACACCAGAATGAAATATGACCTGCTGAGAATACGGCTGAACGACAAAGCCTACAACATCCCAGCATCTGACATACCTATAAGGAAATGTCTTGAATATTTCGAGGCTCATGGCTCTGACCGTGAAAAGCAGGAAGCGTATTACTATGCAGGCAGTGTATATCGGGATTTGAAGGACAGCCCACGGGCAATAGAGTATTTCTTGAAAGCGTGCGAACTGGCACAGAATATGGAAGACTGTGACTCTGTGCTGCTGTGCAATACATACTCTAACCTTAACTGGCTGTATTGTACTGTTCAAGATTACACACGGGCTATCCAAATGGCAGAGAAAGAGGTTGAACTCAGCAAACGGACAAACACAGAGCTGGTGACACCTTATCTGCATGTAGGGGCTTGTTGTGTCTCTGTAAATATGCCGCAGAAAGCATCCCTAGCATTGGACTCAGCATACCAAGAGCTAATACGTCAGGGAATACGTAAAGACCAAGAGTCATTGGTGTATCTCATGAATGGATACTTGAGACTGGGCAATATTGACAAAGCCACAGAATGCTTTACATATTTGGACAGAGAAGCTGCTGCGAAATATGCAGATATATATAACGTTACGATGGGTTCATACTTCAAATCCACAAATCATATTGACTCTGCAATCATCTATCAAAAGAAAGCCTTACAGAACACATCTGATATTAACTGTAAATATGACGCATCAAAAGAATTATTTGAAATATATAGAAATAAGGGAGACTATTCCACTGCTTGCGACTATGGCTATAAGTATCTGCTTTTTAGTGATTCCATGGACTTTGGCAGACGGCAGGATATGGCGGCCACAGTAAACAACCGGTTCCAATATCATCTTGACAAAAACAAGGAAGAGAACCTGAAGCTTGACAGACAGAGATATAAGTATTTAGCCATGATGGCTTTCATTGCGAGCCTTCTGATTATCAGCATTACCCTTATCATTTTCGTCTATAAAAGGAACCGAGATCTGAAAGAAGCTCTACGTCTGACATCTGAGCTTGAACGTATATCAAGCGAGGACGCAAGTCTCCGGGAGAAGATAGAAAGCAAGGAGAATGAGATTCGGGATTATGAAAAGTCGTTGAGCGATTCTACTGAGGAGCTGGAGAATGTCAGATGTGAGCTGGAGCAGGTGAACAAAAAGCTGGCAGAGTATAAGGAAGAGCTGAAGAACAAGGAGAAAGAGCTGGCAGACAAGATAGAGCAGAACGTGGCTTTCATAAAGCTACTCCACAAGTCTGAGATAGAGGGAAGCGCAGAGGATGTCGTTGATGCCATACGCCAATCGGGCACAGGCAGGAAGAATATGAGCGCGGCAGACTGGAGACGGCTGTATAAAGCTGTCGATGAGCTACATCCCGACTTCAAAAGCCGCATAATAAAAGAGCTGGGGCAGTTTACAGAACAGCAGCTCCAGGTATGCTATCTTATGCGTATAGGGCTGTCGAAGACCCAGATACAGAATATGACAGACCTCTCGAGAGTCACCGTCTGGAGATGGGTGAAGAAGTTTGAGTGGATTCATGACTCTGACGCATAACAGAGAGCCAAGCAGCCTTACCTCAAGAGAAGGACTTAAGACAATGGCGAAAGAAATATGAACATTCTATTATGTACGGCGTTGCATATCATAAAAAAATAGACTAACTTTGCAGGCAATTAACGAGAACGACAATATCTCACTCTCTCAAGTTCAGGCTTGAAGCGCAAGGGCCGGAGTGATGAATGCCCTGTACACATGCCGCAGCCTAACCGAAAGAGAGGGGAACAAAATCAGGAAACAACACTATGCTCACATCAATCAGCAGGACTCTGTCCTCACACTCCTCAATATTCGTGATACTGGCAGCCATACTCGCATTCCTCTTCCCTACCCTATTCTCATGGGTGAAGGGCGACTGCGCAAGCGTCATCCTCGGCATAATAATGCTCACAATGGGTCTGACGCTGTGCGTAGAGGATATCAGGGTATTGGCCCGAAGGCCGTTGGATATCTTCATTGGCGCTTGCGCACAATACACACTCATGCCTGCAGTGGCATTCATCCTGACAAGGATATTCGGGCTTGACCCGTACATAGCGATAGGAATCATCCTTGTAGGATGCTGCCCTGGTGGAGTCTCGAGCAATATCATGTCCTATCTATGCAAAGGCGATGTGGCATACTCTGTCGGCATGACTACGGCATCGACACTGCTGGCTCCTGTCATGACACCATGGCTGGTATGGATGCTTGCAGACACAAGGGTTGAGGTCGACGCCATCGGGATGTTCAAGGGAATACTGATGATAACACTGCTGCCCGTCATAGCGGGACTGATGTGCAACCATTTCCTCGGTAAGAGAGAGGTGTACCGTAAAGTGCAAGGCGTGATGCCCGGGACAAGTGTCATCGCCCTGGCTCTTATCGTGGGCGGAGTTGTGGCACAGGTGAAGCCACAGCTTATGGCACAGGGCGTGGCTCTGTTCTTGCTCGTGATGGCTGTCGTCTTCTGTCATAACACAACAGGCTATATACTCGGCTACAACGTCGGGAGATGGTGCAGGTTCAACACCGCGAAACGCCGCACTCTCTCAATAGAGGTGGGTATGCAGAACGCTGGCATGGCGACGGTCCTCGCTACAGCGTTCTTTGCCAACGACGAGATACTGGCTGAGCATCCGGAAGCTATAATATGTGTCGTCCCGTGTGCTGTGAGCTGTGCATACCACAGTATTTCGGGAACGATACTCGCAAACCTTTTCTCATGGTATGACGAGAAAAGGAACAAGAAGAAAGCCGAAGCCTGACATCCTTCAATTTTATTGTTAAACCTAAATATATTTTTCAAATAAAACTGTGGTGTTTAAAAATAAAAGCGTTAACTTTGCATATACGAAACAACAAACTATTAAGACAAATGAAAAAGAAAATTCTAACTACATTCATTGCTGGATGCTTTGTCTTATTTGGCAATGCACAGTCAGCACCAGGCACACTCTCAATCACGCCAAAAGCTGGACTTAATGTCTCTAACCTTAGTAACAATGCACCGATGCAAATAATTTATGCTGTAGCTGGACAGCATGGAGACAGTTGGGAGTTTACATCAGAAACTAACACACCCCAAGTCATAGAACAAAGATTCAGCGGCCACTCCGTAAGATATGGATTCACTGGTGGAGTAGAGTTTGGATATCAGATTTGTAATCGTGTCGCTCTTGCTGCAGAATTGCTATATAGCGTACAGGGTGCTGACTATGATGATTTTATCAGCCCCGACAATACGACAGAAAGAAAGAATGTTGTTGCAGACATGCGTGGCATAAACATACCAATAACTGTGAAATACTATATATACAAAGGTCTATCAGTTAGGGCTGGACTGCAGCCGAGCTTCTTAAGCAATAAATTGAAAGGAGACTTCTATCACAAGGGGACTGCTATTGAAATATCGGACAATAAGGCAGATTACTTGTCAACCTTTGGATTATCAGTCCCTGTAGGTCTATGCTACGAATATAAATCATTCGTTATTGATGCCAGAGTAAATATGGGAATAACAAATATATACAACGACAAATGGGAAAACTCCAAGTCCTCTTCACATAACAATGTGTTTGCTTTGACAATAGGATACAAATTCTCACATAACGGTAAGTAGAGAAACAACCAGGGCATTAATGTTGAGAAATGTGCGTTGTAAGGATTCAAAATTCAAAGAACTGCAAATAAAATTCAAAGAACTGCAAATAAGATACATTTTTCCCGTATACAACAGCAAATATGCTCAATTCCGGTAGGACATAGAACAGGTTCATTTCAGCATATTAACACTTCCAGGTATGCATCTCAGAAAAAGATTTGAGCTGTTTTATAGCCACGGGACCATCATAGGTGATACTACGATATTCTGCTGAAATGAATGATGGGAATAAAGCAAAGAAAAAGGGTGTATCAATCGTCATTTCTGACATCTGATACACCCTTTTTCTTATATTGACTCTATGAATTAGTCTTTAGCGACAACTCGCTTCTCCTGAATGCGAGCCTTCTTACCAGTAAGCTTACGGAGGTAGTAGAGCTTAGCACGACGTACCTTACCACGCTTGTTGATCTCTATGCTGTCAATGTTTGGCGACTCGATAGGGAAGATACGCTCAACACCTACAGTACCAGACATTTTGCGTACTGTGAAACGCTTCTTGTCTCCATGACCAGAAATCTTGATCACTACGCCACGATAGAGCTGGATACGCTCTTTAGAACCCTCGATAATTTTGTAAGCGACAGTAATTGTATCACCTGGGCGGAACTCAGGGAACTGTTTGCCGGTTGCAAATGCTTCTTCAGCAACTTTAATTAAATCCATTGTATCGGTTTTTATTAAATTTGTTTTATCGGACAAACCCAACATAGCTAAGACTCTATATAGTACATGCCATAGGTTGAGCCGAAAGCTTTTGGTTTTATAGTCCACGCATTTCACTGCGTGAACTATATGTTTTTTTCAACTTACGCAAAAACGTAATCTTGTATTATGCGTTCTCCTCAGCTGGAGCCTCAGTTGCTGCTGTTTCTACAGGAGCCTCTGATGGTGTTGCAGAAGAAGAGCGGCGGCTACGGCGTGTCTTCTTTGCAGCCTTAGGAGCCTTTGCCATGTTCTCATCAAAATCAACGAGCTCGATGAAGCATACATCAGCAGCATCACCCTGGCGAGAACCGAGCTTGATAATACGTGTGTATCCGCCTGGACGGTCACCTACCTTAGGAGCAACAGTCTTGAAAAGCTCTGTCACTGCATATTTGTTCTGAAGATAGCTGAATACAACACGACGTGAGTTCGTTGTATCGTCCTTAGAACGTGTCACAAGAGGCTCAACATACTTCTTGAGAGCCTTAGCTTTTGCTACGGTCGTAGTGATTCTTTTGTGCATTATCAGCGAGATTGCCATGTTTGAAAGCATAGCCTTACGGTGAGATGCAGTACGGCCGAGATGGTTGAATTTCTTATTGTGTCTCATTATTCTTACTTAATGTGTTAACCAGGAAATTGAGATGCTTTAATCCTGATTAAGTTTGTATTTTGAAATATCAGTTCCAAACGACAGATTCAGACTCTCGAGCAAATCATCAAGCTCTGAAAGCGATTTCTTTCCAAAGTTACGGAACTTAAGGAGATCTGTTTTATTATACTGCACAAGATCACCGAGTGTCTCAACATCAGCAGCTTTAAGACAATTGAGGGCACGAACTGAAAGATTCATGTCGACAAGTTTTGTCTTAAGAAGCTGTCGCATGTGAAGAATCTCCTCATCGAACTCCTCATTACCCTCAAGTTCTGGGTTCTCAAGAGTAATCTTCTCGTCAGAGAAAAGCATGAAGTGATGAATAAGTATCTTTGCTGCTTCCTTAAGCGCATCTTTGGGCGCTATGGAACCGTCCGTTGTAACTTCTATAACAAGCTTATCGTAGTCGGTTTTCTGTTCAACACGATAAGGCTCTACAGAATAGCGTACGTTACGGATAGGGGTGTAGATTGAATCGACAGGAAGTACGTTTACATCTGTGCAAAACTCACGATTCTCATCAGCTGGCACATAACCACGACCTTTGTTTATCGTGATATCAATCTGCATAGATGCCTTAGAGTCTAAATGACAAATCACCAAATCGGGATTTAACACTTCAAATCCAGTCAGATACTTGTCAATATCACCTGCCTTAAACTCAGTAGTATTCTCAACAGTGATGCTGACCTTCTCGTTCTCGAATTCATCTACTACTTGTCTGAATCTCACCTGCTTGAGATTCAGAATAATGTTGGTCACATCTTCTTTTACACCAGGAACAGAAGAGAATTCATGTTCCACTCCGTCTATGCGGATTGTGTTGATGGCAAAACCATCAAGCGATGAAAGAAGAATGCGGCGCAATGCGTTACCGATTGTAACACCAAAGCCAGGCTCAAGAGGACGGAACTCAAATTTGCCTACTTTGTCATTGGCCTCCAGCATTACTACTTTATCAGGTTTTTGAAATGCTAATATCGCCATTAATTTAATGATTATTTAGAGTACAACTCAACGATTAACTGCTCCTTGATGTTCTCAGGGATATCTGCGCGCTCTGGCTTGTGGAGTAACTTACCTGACTTTGTCTGCTCATCCCACTCTATCCATGGATACTGTGAGTGATTGCGTCCTGCAAGTGAAGCCTCAATTACCTCAAGTGACTTAGCCTTCTCACGTACGCCTACAACCTGACCAGGTTTAACAGAATAAGATGGTATGTTAACAACCTCACCATCTACTACTATGTGCTTGTGGCCAACGAGCTGACGAGCGGCACGGCGTGTAGGAGCAATACCGAGGCGATAAACGATATTATCGAGACGTGACTCGAGAAGCTGAAGAAGAACCTCACCTGTAATACCATTTGCCTTTGCAGCCTTATCGAAAAGATTGCGGAACTGGCGCTCTAATACACCGTAAGTATATTTGGCCTTTTGCTTCTCTGCCAACATGACACCATACTCAGACATCTTACGACGACGACTGTTGCCATGCTGTCCAGGAGCGAAGTTTCTCTTGGACAAAACTTTTTCTGAACCGAGGATGGCTTCGCCAAAACGACGGTCAATTCTTGATTTCGGACCTGTATATCTAGCCATTTGTGCTATTTATAATATTTGAAAGAATGATTGATATTTATCTGATGAACGTCATTATACACGACGACGCTTTGGAGGACGGCAACCGTTGTGTGGAAGTGGTGTCACATCGATAATCTCTGTAACTGCGATACCACATGAGTGACAAGCACGTATTGCAGACTCACGTCCGTTGCCTGGACCCTTAACATATGCCTTAACTTTACGGAGACCGAGATCATAAGCGACTTTAGCGCAATCCTCAGCTGCCATCTGTGCTGCATAAGGAGTGTTCTTCTTAGAACCGCGGAATCCCATCTTGCCGGCTGAAGACCATGAGATAACCTGACCCTCAGAGTTTGCAAGAGATACAATAATATTATTGAAAGAACTGTGAACGTGAAGCTGTCCTATAGCATCAACACGTACGTTTCTTTTCTTCGTTACTGTTTTTTTTGCCATGACTGTTTTTAATATTTATAAGTTACCTAAATACTTTTCTAAGATTCAAGACGCATAGTGCCAAATCTTCTCTCTTAGAATAGGATTACTTAGTGGCCTTTTTCTTATTAGCAACAGTCTTCTTCTTTCCCTTACGGGTGCGAGCATTATTCTTTGTGCTCTGACCGCGAACAGGAAGACCGTTACGATGACGGACACCACGATAGCAACCAATATCCATCAGTCGCTTGATATTCAACTGGATCTCTGAACGGAGATCACCTTCCACTTTGAATTCAGCGCCGATTATTTCACGGATTTTGGCTGCCTGATCGTCGCTCCACTCGTTGACCTTCAGATCACGGCTTACTCCTGCCTTATCCAATATCTTTGCTGAACTACTTCGACCTATACCATAGATATAAGTCAATGCGATTTCGCCACGCTTGTTCTGGGGCAAATCTACTCCAACAATTCTTATTGCCATTTTTGTTAATTAATGATGTGAATTTTACACGTTAAATCTTACCGAGAATTTCGGAAATGCAAAGTTACTGCATATTTCGGAATTATCGGCAAGAATTAACAAATAATCCAAATTATTCAGATTTCTTAATGATTATCACCGTATAATCAGTAAATAATCAGAAGTTTAGCCCTGACGTGTCTTGAATTTAGGATTCTTCTTGTTGATAACAAAAAGACGTCCCTTGCGACGTACAATCTTGCAGTCAGGAGTACGCTTCTTCAAAGATGCTCTTGTCTTCATTGATTTAATTCTATATTAGAGTTCCTTATTTATATCTGAACACTATTCTACCCTTTGTCAGGTCGTAAGGACTCATTTCTACCTTTACCTTATCGCCAGGAAGAATTTTAATATAATGCATACGCATCTTTCCGGAGATGTGCGCAGTTATTGGGCAACCATTCTCTAGCTCTACTCTAAACATTGCGTTGGAAAGAGCCTCTACGATTGTTCCGTCTTGTTCTATAGCCGATTGTTTTGCCATAATCAGATCTTTTCGTTTTGCAAATGCTTAATTTCTTCAAATGAAGATAGTATCTCAGACTTGCCATGTCTTACGACTATGGTATGCTCAAAATGAGCTGCTGGTTTTCTATCGAGAGTTATTATTCCCCATTTATCTGGAAGTAATCCTATTTTCCTTGAGCCAAGTGTTATCATGGGCTCAATTGCTATACACATTCCATTTTTCAGGATTTCCCCTGTTCCTGGCTTTCCATAATTGGGAACTGGTGGGTCTTCATGCATTGCTTTGCCAATTCCATGGCCTGTCAATTCTCTGACCACATCATATCCATTGGATTCACAATAATCTTGGACTGTGTTACCGATATCACCAACCTTATGCCCTGCGACAGCAACCTGTATAGCTTTGTACAGAGATTGTTCTGTTACCTCTAACAATCGTCTTATCTCGTGTGATACATCTCCTACACAGAACGTATAGGCGGAATCACCATTGAAACCATTCAGCAAAACTCCACAGTCAATTGAGATGATGTCTCCTTCTCTTAAGTATTGCTTTGCTGATGGTATTCCATGGACAACGCATTCGTTGACAGATGTGCATATACTGGACGGGAATGGTTGTCCAAAAGGATTGGGATAATTCTTAAAGGTTGGCTCTGCTTGATGATCGCGGATGAATTCTTCAGCAATCTTATCAAGTTGCAGGGTAGATATGCCTGGTTTGATATGTTTTGATAACTCAGCGAGAGTCAAACCAACAAGTTGGTTGGCCTCTCGCATGAGTTGGATTTCTTCCTCAGTTTTGAGAAATATCTTCATATTCAGATATTAATATGCAGAAACTCCTCCGTTACGAGTGCGTCCGCTCTTCAAGAGTCCATCGTAATGATGCATCATCAGATGAGATTCAATCTGCTGGAGTGTGTCAATTACAACACCAACGAGAATGAGAAGAGAAGTACCACCGAAGAACTGGGCAAAAGCTTGCTGAACATTCAGAAGTCCTGCAAGAGCAGGCATAATAGCTATGAAAGCGATGAACAAAGATCCAGGTAGTGTAATTCGAGACATTACTGTATCGATGTACTCTGCTGTATCATGTCCGGGCTTTACTCCTGGAATGAAGCCATTATTACGCTTCATATCCTCGGCCATCTGTGTAGGATTGAGTGTGATGGCTGTATAGAAGTATGTGAATGCAATAATGAGCACGACATAGATGGCATTGTAGAGGAAACTTCTATTATCCATAAGTTGGCGAAGACCAGCTGACGCTCCGTCAGAAGAGAAGCCTACTACAGTAAGAGGTATGAACATGAGTGCCTGTGCAAAGATAATAGGCATCACGTTTGCAGCAAACAACTTCAGAGGAATATACTGTCTTGCTCCTCCAATCTGTCGCTTTCCATTTCCTTCTATACGCTTGGCATACTGTACAGGAACCTGACGTGTGCCTTGAGTTAGAAGAATTGCTGCACATACAACAGCATAGAGTATTAGAATCTCGATAATGAACATTACGATGCCACCACCCGAGATTGCAGTGAATCGAGAGCTCACCTCCTGTATAAAAGCCTGTGGAAGACGGGCAATGATTCCAAGCATGATGATGATAGAAACACCATTACCAATACCTTTGTCTGTTATACGCTCACCGAGCCATAGGATAAACATACTGCCAGCAGCAAGAATTAGTGTTGCAGGAATCATGAAAACCTGCCACGAGATGCCGGAAGCGAGAGCTCCAGCAGCCTGCATCTTGAGATTTATCAGGTAAGAAGGTGCCTGGAAAACAAGAATGAACACAGTAAGTATTCTCGTGTACCATGCAATCTTTTTACGTCCGCTCTCTCCTTCACGCTGCATCTTCTGGAAATAAGGTACAGCGACAGCAAGGAGCTGCATGACAATAGAAGCTGAGATGTATGGCATTATACCGAGCGCGAAAATAGACGCGTTGGAAAATGCGCCACCGGAGAACATATCGAGAAGAGACATAAGGCCTCCACTTGTCTGCGATTGCAGTTTCTCGAGCTGGCCAGGATTAATACCTGGAAGTACTACAAACGATCCGAAACGATATATTGCAGTGAACAGCAGGACGATGAGGAGTCGCTGACGCAAATCCTCAATCTTCCAACAGTTCTTCAGTGTCTCAATGAACTTTTTCATTATTATTTAACTATTGTTGTGTTACCACCTACTGCCTCGATAGCCTCTTTGGCAGTTTTAGAGAATGCATTAGCCTCAACTTCCAGCTTTGCTGTGAGCTGTCCGTTACCGAGGATCTTAACGAGCTCCTTTCCATTTGTCAAACCAGCTGCGACAAACTCGTTGATTCCAATCTTAGTGACGTTCTGCTTTTCTGCTATTGTCTGGAGAGTAGAGAGGTTAATGGCGAGATATTCTTTGTGGTTAATGTTCTTGAAGCCAAACTTAGGCAGACGGCGCTGAAGAGGCATCTGACCACCTTCGAATCCTATCTTACGCTTATAACCGGAACGAGCCTTGGCACCTTTGTGTCCACGGGTAGAAGTACCACCAAGACCAGAGCCTGTACCGCGTCCGATACGACGACGAGAATGTGTAGAACCCTCAGCAGGAGTCAAATTATGTAATTCCATGTTCTTGTCTATTTAAGAGATTAATTATTCAACAACGGTTACGAGATGATGAACCTTACGAATCATTCCACGTATAGAGGCGTTATCCTCACATTCTACGACCTGTGAGATTTTGTGAAGACCGAGGGCCTGGAGTGTGCGCTTCTGATCAGCAGGAGCGCCGATTCTACTTCTAGTCTGTTTGATCTTAATTGTTGCCATAATTACTCCTCCTTATCCGTTGAAAACTTTATCCATACTGATACCACGCTCTTTAGCTATAGTACGTGCATCACGCATCATACTCAGCGCGAGGATTGTTGCCTTGACGAGATTGTGAGGGTTTGAGCTTCCCTTTGATTTCGCAAGGACATCAGTTACACCTGCACTCTCAAGGACTGGACGCATGGCACCACCAGCAACAAGTCCTGTACCCTGTGCAGCTGGCTTAAGGAAAACCTGGGCACCACCAAATCTAACCTCTATCTCATGGGGTATTGTTCCATTGATGACTGGAACCTTTACCATATTCTTCTTAGCGGCTTCTGTTCCTTTTGCGATGGCGGCGGTTACCTCACCGGCCTTACCGAGGCCACAGCCGATTGTTCCTTTACCGTCACCTACAACAACGATGGCAGCGAATGTGAAGGTTCTACCACCTTTTGTTACCTTGGTAACGCGGTTAATAGCTACGAGCTTATCTTTAAGCTCAGACTCGCTATTTGCTTTTACTTTATCAATTGCCATAATTGTTATTTAGAAATTAAGTCCACCATTACGAGCTGCATCAGCAAGCTCTTTTACACGACCATGATAGAGGTATCCATTACGGTCGAAAACAACACTTGTTATACCGGCTGCTAATGCTTTTTCTGCTACGAGGGCTCCTACCTTGGCAGCCTGCTCCTTCTTGGGCATTATCTCAAGTCCGAGAGAAGAAGCCGAAGCGAGAGTTGTACCGGTAAGGTCATTTATAACCTGTGCGTATATCTGCTTATTGCTACGGAAAACGCTAAGACGAGGACGCTCTGCTGTTCCGTTTACGCTTTTGCGAATTCTATATTTGATTTTGATTCGTCTAATTTCTTTCTTTGTTGTCATAATCGTTAATTGTTTAAAGATTATTTAGCTGAAGCGCTCTTGCCAGACTTACGACGTATAACCTCGCCTTTGAAGAGAATACCCTTACCCTTATATGGCTCTGGCTTGCGGAAAGAACGAATCTTGGCGCAGATAAGTCCAAGAAGCTGTTTGTCACAGCTTTCAAGCATGAGAAGAGGGTTCTGGTTACGCTCAGACTTTGTCTCAACCTTAACCTCCTTAGGAAGCTGGATGAAAATTGGGTGAGTATAACCAAGAGAGAACTCTATGAGATTACCTTGGTTAGAAACACGGTATCCGACACCTACGAGCTCAAGAGTCTTCTTGTAACCTTCGCTGACACCTACAACCATATTGTTGACGAGTGAGCGGTAGAGTCCATGGAACGCATTGCGCTGCTTGTAGTTTACGGGGCTGTTCTCATCAACCTCGAAAACGATGTTATTATCTTCAACCTTAACGATGATAGAAGGATCAACCTTCTGTGACATCTCTCCCTTTGGGCCTTTGACTGTTACTATGCTGTCATTGAGAGAGACAGTAACGCCTGCTGGAATTACTATTGGCAATTTACCTATTCTTGACATTTCTGTTCCTCCTAATGATTAATAAACGTAGCAAAGAACCTCACCGCCAATTTTCAGGTCAGCAGCCTCTTTGTCTGTCATAACGCCCTTTGATGTGGAAAGGATAGCAATACCCAGTCCGTTAATTACTCTCGGCATGTCTTTGTAACCAGTGTACTTGCGGAGGCCTGGTGTAGAAACTCGCTTGAGGCACTTTATTGCATTAGCCTTTGTAGCGGGATCATACTTCAGAGCGACTTTGATTGTACCCTGAGGTCCATCTTCAACGAACTTATAGTTCAGGATGTACCCTTTCTCGAAGAGAATCTTAGTGATCTCTTTCTTCAGATTTGACGCTGGCACCTCAACGACGCGATGGTGAGCCATGATTGCGTTTCTGAGTCGTGTCAGAAAATCTGCTATTGGATCTGTCATGTAAAAAAGAAGTTTAATTAATCGGGACTACCCCGACAATATTAAAAATATGTAAGTAATAATTTAGATAGTCATGCTCTCTCCCGTTTTACAGGGGAGAGAGCTGATGGCTTTTATTGTGAACATCCTGTCGTAGCCTATTGCCGGGCAGGTTGTTGTAGCATTGAATTATTACCAGCTAGCCTTCTTAACGCCAGGAATAAGTCCGGCAGAAGCCATCTCGCGGAACTGGATACGTGACAGGCCGAACTGACGTATGTAGCCTTTTGGACGTCCAGTTATCTTGCAGCGGTTGTGAAGTCTGATTGGGTTAGCATTCTTCGGTATGCTCTGAAGTTTGCGAGCAGCCTCGTAAGCCTCTGCGAGATCGGTAGTAGTAGCTATTATCTTCTTGAGGGCAGCACGTTTCTCAGCGTAGCGAGCTACGAGTTTTGCGCGCTTCACCTCACGTGCCTTCATTGATTCTTTTGCCATATCTCTTAATCGTTTTTAGCGTTTTTGAATGGGAGTCCGAAAGCTTTAAGCAGTGCGAAACCTTCCTCGTCAGTTTTGGCAGTAGTCACAAAAGTGATGTTCATACCCTGAATACGATCAACATTGTCGATATTAATCTCAGGGAAGATGATCTGCTCGTGAATACCGAGTGTATAGTTTCCACGACCGTCAAGCTTTGTCTCAATGCCCTTAAAGTCACGTATACGAGGCAGAGCAACACGAACCAGTTTCTCAAGGAACTCGTACATCTGCTCACGACGTAGTGTAACCATTACGCCGATTGGCATCTTTTTACGAAGCTTGAAGTTTGCGATATCCTTCTTAGAATAAGTCGCAACTGCTTTCTGGCCGGTTATGGCGGTAATCTCGTTGATAGCTACCTCTATGAGTTTCTTGTCCTGTGTTGCATCGCCAAGTCCTTGGTTCACGACGATTTTCTTTAGGACAGGAATCTGCATGGCAGAAGTGTAGTTGAACTGCTTCTGGAGTGCTGGAGCGATTGTCTCAGCGTAAACCTTCTTTAACTGTGCTGTATTCATTACTTGATTTCCTCCCCAGACTTTTTAGCCACGCGGACCTTTTTTCCGTCATCAGTGATTTTGATACCAACACGAGTGGCTTTGCCGCTCTTAGGGTCAATGAGGCTGAGGTTAGAGATATGTACAGGAGCTTCCATCTCGATGATACCGCCCTGAGGATTTTTAGCGCTTGGCTTAGCGCTTTTCTTGACGATGTTAACGCCTTCGACGATGGCGCGCTGCTTCTCTACGAGAACCTGAAGCACTTTGCCTGTCTTGCCTTTGTCCTCACCAGCAAGAACGATGACGTTGTCGCCTTTCTTTATGTGTAACTTAGTCATTTCTTTTCTGTGTTATGAGATTAGAGTACTTCTGGTGCCAGAGAAACGACCTTCATATTTACGGCGCGGAGCTCACGTGCTACAGGGCCGAAGATACGGCTACCGCGGAGCTCGCCTGCGTTGTTAAGCAGGACACATGCGTTGTCGTCGAAACGTATATATGAGCCATCGGCACGACGGATTTCCTTCTTTGTACGGACAATCAAAGCTTTAGATACCGCACCTTTCTTGAGATCACTTGATGGTATGACGTTTTTCACAGCAACTACGATGATATCACCCACGCTAGCATAACGGCGTCTTGTGCCGCCGAGTACACGTATGCAGAGGGCCTCGCGTGCGCCACTGTTATCACATACTGTAAGTCTTGATTCTGCTTGTATCATAATTACTTAGCTTTTTCAATTATTGAAACGAGTCTCCAACGTTTTGTCTTGCTCAGAGGGCGTGTCTCCATAATGAGGACTGTATCTCCCACGTGTGCCTCGTTATTCTCATCGTGGACATGGTATTTCTTTGTCTTCTGGACAAACTTACCATAAAGAGGGTGTTTCTCCTTGAACTTAGCGGCGATGACGATAGACTTCTCCATCTTATCGCTGATAACAACACCCTGTCTTGTCTTTCTTAAATTTCTTGTTTCCATCTGGATAATTGTTATTTGTTAAGTTCTCTCTGACGGAGTACAGTTTTCATACGTGCGATATCACGACGAGCGCCCTTAATCTGAGATGGATTCTCGAGTGGAGTTATCGCGTGGTTGAGCTTCATCTGATGAAGTGCTGCCTGTGCGTTCTCGAGTTTCTCGACCAGCTCGCTGGTCTCGAGTTTGTTAATTTCCTGAATTTTCATAATTATGCGTTCTTGTCGTAATCACGTCTAACAATAAACTTACACTTTACTGGGAGTTTCTGTGCTCCGAGACGAAGAGCCTCCTTAGCGACCTCGAAAGGTACGCCCTCAACCTCGAAGAGGATTCTTCCAGGTGTTACAGGAGCCACCCATCCTGCCACGTCACCCTTACCTTTACCCATTCGGACGTCGGCAGGTTTGCGTGTGATTGGTTTGTCAGGGAAGATACGTATCCAGACTTGTCCCTCACGGTTCATATAGCGGTTGATAGCCACACGAGCAGCCTCAATCTGTCGGCTATCGAGCCATTTGGCGTCAAGAGTCTTTATGCCGAATGAGCCGAAGGCGAGCTGTGTGCCGCGATGGGCGTTGCCTTTATTGCCACGACCGTCTTGCGGTCTTCTATATTTTACTCTTTTTGGCTGTAACATGATAAACTTCTACTTTTAACGGTTATTGTTTCTCTTACGGTTACCGCCTCTTCCATTGCGTGGATTGTTTGAGCGGCCGTTGCCCTGCTTCTCCTGAGTGAAGTTTACAGTAACGTCCTTCTTGCCATAGACCTCTCCGCGGCATATCCAGACTTTGATACCGAGAATACCCACCTTAGTAAGAGCCTCAGCCTGGCAGTAATCGATGTCTGCGCGGAAGGTGTGGAGTGGAGTACGACCTTCTTTGAGCATCTCCTTGCGTGCCATTTCGGCACCGTTGAGACGTCCGCAGATTTGAACCTTTATTCCCTCTGCACCGGCGCGCATAGTATTTGCAATGGCCATTTTGATTGCGCGGCGGTATGCTATCTTACCCTCTATCTGGCGAGCGAGGTTAGTGGCTACGATAGTTGCGTCGAGGTCAGGTTTTTTCACCTCATAAATATTGATCTGGATATCCTTGTCATAGAGCTTCTTGAGCTCTTCCTTGAGTTTGTCGACATCCTGACCACCTTTACCAATGACGATACCCGGACGGGCTGTGCATATTGTGATGGTGACGAGTTTTAGTGTGCGCTCGATAACGATGCGAGATATGCTTGCTTTCTCGAGACGTTTGTTAAGATACTTTCGGATTTTCTGGTCCTCGACGAGGTTTTCTCCGAAGCTCTTGCCACCGAACCAATTTGAATCCCAGCCACGTATGATACCGAGGCGGTTAGCGATTGGATTAACTTTCTGTCCCATACTTATTCTTTATCATCATTAGTTTTAGCATCCACGAAGAGAGTGACATGATTAGAGCGTTTGCGGATACGGTATCCACGACCCTGTGGTGCTGGTCTCATGCGCTTCATTGTGACACCCTCGTCAACGAAGACCTTAGAGATGTAGAGTTCTCCATCTTCGGCCTTACGGTCATTCTTTTGTTCCCAGTTTGCAATAGCAGAGCGGAGAAGTTTCTCTACATCAGCAGCAGCCTGCTTTTTTGAGAACTTCAGGACGCCGAGTGCGCGGTTCACTTCCATGCCACGTACCATGTCAACGACATAGCGCATTTTTCTTGGAGAGGAAGGAACGCCGTTCAGCTTTGCAAAGTAAAGATTTTTGCGGGCTTCCTTAAGTTTTTCAGCCGCATTATGTTTTCTTGCTCCCATTGTTAGTTTCTATGGTTTTGGATTGTCATTCCTGCTTACTTACGGTTGCCAGCGTGTCCGCCGAAGCGACGTGTTGGAGAGAACTCTCCGAGCTTATGGCCAACCATATTCTCTGTGATGTAAACAGGGATAAATTTGTTACCGTTGTGAACAGCCACAGTGTGTCCCACGAAATCCGGTGAGATCATTGAGGCTCTAGCCCATGTCTTAACGACATTTTTCTTGCCGCTCTCGTTCATGGCGAGAATTTTCTTCTCGAGGGCGACGTTGATATATGGACCTTTTTTAAGTGAACGACTCATAATTTACTCAGTTTGCTAATTGATTACTTCTTGTTAGCTCTTTCAATGATGTACTTGTTAGAAAGCTTCTTCGGTGCACGTGTCTTGAGTCCCTTAGCGTAGAGTCCCTTACGTGAGCGTGGGTGGCCACCTGACTGACGGCCCTCACCACCACCCATTGGGTGATCAACAGGGTTCATTACGACACCGCGGTTGTGTGGACGACGTCCGAGCCAACGTGAGCGTCCTGCCTTGCCTGACTGCTCAAGAGCGTGATCAGAGTTACCTACAGAACCGACTGTTGCCTTACATGCGCTGAGCACCTTACGTGTCTCGCCTGAAGGCAGCTTAATAACGCAGTAGTTTCCCTCACGGGATGTCAACTGAGCAAAATTACCAGCCGAGCGGACGAGGAGGGCACCCTGTCCAGGGCGAAGCTCGATGTTGTGTATCACAGTACCAACAGGGATGTTAGCGAGAGGGAGTGCGTTGCCAACCTCTGGAGCTGCTTCTGCGCCTGACATAAGAGTTGTTCCAACCTTAAGTCCGTTAGGAGCAATGATATAACGTTTTTCACCATCAGCGTAGAAAAGGAGAGCTATACGAGCAGAGCGGTTAGGATCGTACTCAATAGTCTTTACTACAGCTGGAACACCATCTTTCTCTCGTTTGAAGTCGATTAGACGATACTTCTTCTTGTGACCTCCACCTATGTAGCGGACTGTCATCTTACCGGTGTTGTTTCGCCCACCGGTGCTACGCTTACCGTAAACGAGAGACTTCTCTGGCACGGATGCAGTAATATCCTCGAACGTGCCAATAATTTTGTGTCTTTGACCAGGAGTAACTGGTTTTAATTTACGTACTGCCATTTTATTTAGATATTGCTATAAAAATCGATTGTCTCGCCCTCTTTGATTGTGACGATAGCCTTCTTGAATGCGTTCTTCTGTCCTCTTATGAGTCCAGCGCGAGTGTAGCGGCTTGAGCGCTTTCCTGCGTAACGCATAGTATTCACATCTGTTACTGTAACATTGTACAGGCTTTCAACTTCGTTCTTTATTTGGAATTTGTTTGCCTCAGGACGAACAATAAATCCGTAGCGGTTAGCCTGCTTGTCGTTTATCGCGGTCATTTTCTCTGTGACCAGTGGTTTGATGATAAATGCCATGTCTATTGTCTCCTTAGGTTTACTTGTTCAATGTTGATTCGATAACAGGGAGAGAGTTCTCTGCGACCACAAGAACATCAGAGTTAAGGATGCCATATGTGTGGATGTTTGCAGCAGCCTGTACATTTACGCCCTTGAGATTGCGAGCTGACAAATATACATTTTTGTCCTCTGCTGGCAGAACGAAGAGAATCTTCTTTCCTTCGACCTTGAGATTCTTTGCTATATTAACTATCTCCTTGGTCTTTGGGGCCTCAAGGTTGAAATCCTCTACAACGACGATTGCATTACCCTGTGCCTTATATGTGAGGGCACTCTTACGAGCGAGAATCTTTGTCTTGAGGTTAAGTTTTGAGCGATAGTCACGTGGACGTGGGCCAAACACGCGAGCACCACCTACGAGGACTGGTGAGTTGATATCACCGCGACGTGCGCCGCCGCCGCCCTTCTGACGTCCGAGCTTACGTGTAGAGCCAGACATCTCTGAGCGCTCTTTTGCTTTTGCTGTACCCTGACGCTGATTGCCAAGGAACTGCTTTACGGCGAGGTATATTACGTGATCGTTAGGCTCAATTCCGAAGACAGATTCGTTTAACGCAACCTTTCTTCCGGTCTCCTGACCATTTATATTCAATACTTTAACTTCCATTATTTCTGAATTAAGACTGTTGAACCATTATAACCAGCAACCGAGCCCTTAACGATGATAAGGTTCTGCTCTGGTATTACCTTTAACACTCTGAGGTTCTGGGTTGTAACACGCTCGTTACCCATGTGTCCGCCCATTCTCATACCCTTAAACACCTTCGCAGGGTAAGAGCAGGCACCTATTGAACCTGGTTTGCGGAGACGGTCATCCTGACCGTGTGTAGCCTGACCTACACCACCGAATCCATGACGCTTCACAACGCCCTGGAAGCCTTTACCCTTTGATGTTCCGACAACGTCAACAAAAGCTGCGTCGTTGAACAGATCAACAGTGATTGTGTCACCGAGGTTATATTCCTCGTCGAATTTGAACTCGGCCAAGTGCTTCTTAGGTGTTGTACCAGCCTTCTTGAAGATACCAGCCATAGGCTTGTTAGTGCGTGACTCTTTAGCCTCGGCGAAACCGAGCTGAACAGCCTTGTAGCCATCAGTCTCGACCGTCTTCACCTGTGTTACAACACAAGGACCAGCTTCGATGACAGTGCACGGTACATTCTTACCGTCGGCACTGAAAACGGATGTCATTCCGATTTTTCTTCCAATTAATCCTGGCATTTCAATTTTAATATTAATATAATATATGTATTGTATTCACTCAGAGTGTATGCCCGACACCACCATTTGGGGTATATACACACAAAAACAGAACCGACCTTAGAATTCTCTAAAGCGTTCATTTTCAGTGGGTTGATGGATAATCCAGCGCAACATACACCTTTTAACGATGCAAAATTACTATATTTTTTCTATATATGCAAGTTTTTCTCTGTTTTTTTTACTATATAGTCTTACATTTTTTCCAACAAGGAGCGGTCTAAACAATGCGAGCTTAAGCATGTGATGACTTGCCGCTGAATTATTAACCTCTGTTGTATATCAGCAATATATCACAGGGGCAGGTCCTTGATTCACCTCTGCATCTTTTAGGACCTGTCCCTGCAACCCATAGTCCTGGGAGTTAAGGCTTTGTCACTACGAAGGTATTGAAAGAATGTGCAGGCAACGACATATTCAGATACTTGCTGTTGATTTCCACCGTCACGACCTCTTGCTTGTCGGTGAAATTGCCAGCAGTAACGATGTAGCTCTTGCCGGAACGAAACACGGTCACGGGAGTCTTGCTTTGTTGGCGCCCCGAATAACCGACGGTTTCCGTACCCTTGGCCACAAAATGGGAAAAATGCTTGTAGGCATAGAACTCGGCTGTATAGCGTGGCTTGCGTGTCTTGCTGTCCACCTGCACCAAGGCATTCTGCCGCCATCCCCAGGGAGACTGTCCGTTGTCGGTCAGAATGAAGTTCCAGTTATAGTACTCGTCACATCCGTTGCCGAGATTGTCAGACAGGAGAAAGAACGTATGTTCGCCTGCTTTCCAGTCCATATTGCCATTGCCGCATTCGCTCTCGCTCATCATCAGTCTGTGGTTGGGATAGCGGCGACGCAGTTCCGGCAGATTGTTTCTGCATTCCCATTGCGTGCCGATGCCTGTGATATTCTGTTGCAGGGTTTTGTCGTCAAGGATTTTTTCCACATAGTCGAGGCGGTTGGTGTTGATGGTGCCAAGCCACAGCTCCACCTCCGGATGCCGTTTGCTCAGCGTGGGAGCCAGATAGTCGTTGTTGAAACGTAGTGTGCCCTCGGCCGTCCATGCGCACCCCGGGTAGGGTGTATAGGAATAGGCCTCATTCTGATACATCACCTTTGTGATGGGCAATCCTTGTTCGGCATACAGGTCGATAAATCTGCAGAACATTTCGGCATAGCATTGCAGATAGCGTGGGTCTTGTATGAAATAGTCCTGCTGGGCCAGTTTCTTAGGGAATACCCCATCCCTGTCTCCCATGAGCTGCATCTCGTCCGGATTCAGCTGGCGTCCGTCGTCCATGTACAGCAGGTAGCCTTGTCTTGGGTCCATCGTGTTATACTGATTGGGCGATACGGGGTAGTCGTGATTGATTTTCATCCATACTGGAGGACTCCAGGGACTCATGAAGAGCTGCAACTGCGGACAATAGCGCTGAGCAGCTCTGGCAAGCGGGATGATATTCCGCTTGTCGCGCTCGATATTGAAGTATTTCAGTCCCAGGTCACCTGTCACATCATCACAACTGTACCAGGAACGGGCATAGTCGTTGGCATTCATCGAAACTCGTCCATGGGTGAAGCGCAAATCCCCGTCAGCAGCAAAAAGCCTCTGCATGAGTTCGTCCTGTTCCTGACGGGTTAGCAGGTTGAATGCATCCCAGTCGAGTTCGTTGAAGGTCGTACCCCATGCCATGAAAACCGTTCCCTGTTCATCACCCTTGAGACTGACGACAGGGTCGGCTGCGGCCTTCTTTGCAAGACTGGTCTTACCTTCCACCCAAGGAGCAGATTCCGTGGTGGTATAAGTGACCACACGTTGTGCATAACTCAAATTGCAGCATGCCACAAGAAGCAGGGACAATGCTGTTTTCTTTCCATTAGTTTTCTTCATAATTAGGGTCTGCTGAATTAATTTTTGGCCACAGACAGAGGGTAGCAGATGTGACCCATCATAGTGACGAAGTTGAAAAAAATCTCCATATTTCGGTCAGCACAAGACACTTCATCACGTTTTTGACGAAGTACCTCATTCCCGTCCAGCATCGTGCTGTATCTGGAAGCTTGGATCTTATATTGTTGGCTCGTTATATTCTCTTGCCAGTACCGAATGAGCTTTCAATTTCGTTGCGCTCACCGATAGCTTTGACCATCCTGGATTTCATTTCATCTGAGGGAAGGTCCTTAGGCGGTCTCCCTAACGGTTTGCAGTACGAATGGATTTCATAACCCTCAAGTATATCTCGGTTCGCCTTGTTAAGGTAAATCTTATCCGCACGGACTACCTTTATACGGTTATATCTTTGTTTACCATATTTTAAACACTATTTTGTCTTATAAAGATACGGAAATATGTCGAAATAACCTTGTGTTACCTCTATTATTTTATGTAAGTTTAACATTAAAATGAATAATCTCATTATTCTGATATTCTATAAGCCAAAAGCGCATAGAATTGCCCAGCATGTCATATCTCCTCAAATGGTACATTACAACCATCTTGCATCACTCATAGATACCAAAAGCAACTGGGGTGTGGAAAATTTCTCTTGATCGCTTGCATGGGTTACACAGAATTCAACAAGCACACCATGTAATAAAAAACTGTCTTTTCACACGAAAATTAATTGTGCCGTTTTTGGTTATTTCGGCGTTATTTGATTTGTTATTAATACATTTTGAGCCAATGGCACAAAAAGAGAGAGCACTCACCTTGGGAGCAAGTGTAAGGTTGACATTTTAGCAATTTTATGTTTTATACTGCCGAGTTGTATGGTGAATTTTCATATGCGTGCTCTTACGTCACAAACTTTGCCTCTCAGCAGTTGGGACCAGTTTCATTTGCGGACTCGGGATGTTCCAGTAAAAATCGGCCTGTTGATTAACTCAGTCCCCAGTTTTATATGGTGTCGGCTAATCTTTCTTCTTTGTTAGCTTGACATCGTACCCGAGTTTCTTGAGTTCGGACTTAAGGTAATCCTTTCTCTTCTTCTCAATCTTGTCGGGTACGTATTTGTCTCCCAGTTCCTTGTATCTTCCGCCTGTAGAAAGGACGTAGTGTACGGCAACCAGGAGTGAATGCCCCACGGCAATAAGTGCTCGTTTCTGTGATTTGCGTACTCTCAGACGATTGAAGCGCTCCATGAAGAAAGTTCCTTTCTTCCTTGATGCTGCCCATGCAGCTTCAACAAGAGTCGCCTTTACATGCTTGTCACCGTGGTTTGTCTTGCTGCTCTTCTTCTTTCCTGCGCTCTCGTTGTTTCCAGGGCACATACCTGCCCACGAACAAAGATGCGCAGCAGTAGGGAAGTTTCCCATGTCAAGACCAATCTCTGCAATCAGGTCCTCGCACGTACGATCCTGTATTCCCGGAATCTCGTTCAGACGCTCGATAACTTCAGAATATGGCTCCAATATGCTCTTGACGTGATGGTCAAGTTCTGCTATCTCTATTGACAACTTCTTGTTGCATTCCCTGATCTTCTGAAGCATATAGATCTTATGTTCGTTCATGTAGCCCGTACATGCCTCTAGCATCTCTTCTGAACTGTGGTGACAACGCTTGTGTCTAATCGCTTCAACGTCCTCAATGGTAAGGACTTTGCCATCACATAGCATATCTATGAGCTTAGTTGCAGTCGTACCACTTGTATCGCTCAATACGCTTGACAGCTTGACATTGCCATCTTCAAGCGTACGGATGATACGGTTCTTGTTTGCTGAGACCATCTGTATGAGTTTGCGACGGTAGCGTGTAAGGTCGCGCAACTCACGTTGTTGCCTTGGAGGGATAAAACTGGGCTTGAGTAATCCTGCCATTAGTAGTTTGCTGATCCACACACTGTCATTCCTGTCTGTCTTATGCCCTGGCACATTCTTGATATGCCTTGCATTTACAATCCAGATGTTTGGAATGTAGCCTTCGAACACGTTGTATATCGGTTTCCAATATACGCCGGTACTCTCCATTGCTACGTGTGTTATGCCTAATGATACCAACCAATCTCTCAATTGTGTCAAAGAACTCGTGAAGGTATTGAACTCGCGGTTTTCCTGCTGGATGCCCTCGCCGCGAACTGTCGCAACCACTACCTCCTTGTGGATGTCCATACCGCAACCGCGCGATACGACCTGTGTGAATTGGATCTCTGCCATAGTCTAATGTATATTGGTATATATAATATAGACGGGCGTCAACCCTTTTCATGAACTTTGGCGACTACAAATTATGTCATGAGGGTTTCATTTCTTCTGTTAATGATAAGTTGCTATCCGTACATACACACATTTACTGTTATGGACAGGGTAGCGTCGGCACAAAGGCCGACGGCTGCCCATCGAAAAGAGAGAGAGTTATAGTCGGTTACGTTCACTTTGTCCTGCATGGCTACCCTTGTATCTGCTCTTCGTGGCATTGAACCGCCAAGAGAGGTCGATGCCGATGCGACGGGAATCATTATACTCGCTGTATTGGGTGCGGATATTGATACCGCCGTATGCCGTGCGTTTCGTGTACTGCGTATGCAGAATGTCATTGGCGAGAATGGCAACGCTGAGACTCCTATCTTTCAAGAACTGCTTAATAAGACGTAGGTTTATTAATCCAGTAGCCTTGGTCTGAGTGGGGCCAGACTCGTAATAAGGTGCGAAGTTCCCTTTAATGTTCAACAGCCATGAGTGCGGAAACATAAACGTATTGTCTAACGTGAAGTTGGTAATCAATCCGTTCCACTTGTGCGTAATACCTAATGGATAGACATCTTCGTTGCAGAAGTAGAGATCTGTCGAGTAATTGAGTTGCCACAGACCGAACTTAGGGGTGAAATTCAGCGTTACGCCGTAGTACTCCCGTTTAGGCGTATTGCGATAGTCCATGATGACTACACCAGGATGGTTCACATCATCATAGGCTGTCTGGAAAGAGCGAATGGTATTCTTGAAGTATTGGTAAAAGGCTTCTGCGTAGAACCATTTCCACGAGGAACTCCAGGAAATGCTGTGTGCTGTTTGTGGTTTGAGGAAAGGATTACCCGTATCGTACTCATACTTACTGCGATAGTTGACCGATGAGGACAAGAGATTATAAGAAGGATTGTTGCGCGAGCAGTGATAGGACAATTTATGATTCCATTTCTCAGTGCGATAAGATGCTGAGAAGCGAGGTATCAGTACGGAGTAATCAGGACTCATTTCGTCATTGCGCTGCCCATCAACGGCGTAGCGGTTGTACTCATTCTGCCAGCGTAGGCCTGCATTGAATGAGAAATTCCCCAACTGTACGGAATAGTTGGCGAAAAGTGACCAGATGGAGGTCTGTTGCTGGACATGGCTGTCAGAGGAGAATCCGCTTTGCATAAAGTCGTGTGTGCGGTCTACCGTAGAGGCCTCTTCGCCGAAAGTCAGTTCTCCCTTCGGTACAGGAGCCGTTACTATTAGTTTCTCTGCAAGCAGTTGGTTCTTCTTTTTCGTTTGACTGCTGACGGATTTCGCATTCTCAGTTCCGCCAACCATTTCCTGCAAAGACTTCGCATCATAGAAGTCGGCACTGAAATCGAGATTCCATTTCCCGATGTTGCCTACGTAATAAGCATTTACAGAATGTGTCATGTGAGGACGTGTCAGCGTATTAGTCTTGCTGTGGCCACCATCTACAAGTATTCCGTCTTGCCATGTCTGCTCGTCCATTTCCCTGATAGTGGTGCCATCGCCTATGTAGTTGAATGCGGTATAGGTCAGACCTACGGAATGGCGGTCGTTTATTTCCCAGTTCCAACCGAGGTCGGCAAAGTAGTATTTTGTTTTAAAGAGCCAGGCTGCATCTTTCTGATAGTCCCATATAGAAGATGCTTGTAACTGGTCGTTGGCGGTTGCGTCGATTTGTGAATTTTGATCTGTCAGGTAGCCACGGGCGAAAAAGTCCATACCGTTGCGCAGACGATAGTTCAGTGCAGCATTGAGGTTGGCGTAGTGCTTCTTGCCTTGCCGATAGGCAGCGGAGAAGTTGCCGCTCCAGCCCTCGCCAGCCTTGCGGACTGTTTTCAGACGTATGACAGAGGTGACATCTGCTCCATATTCTGCGCCGGGATTAGTAAAAATCTCTGCTGACAGAATCTCGTCGGCACGGAGACGGTCGAGCTCCTGTAAATTGCGTACCTTTTTGTTGTTGATGTAGATTTCTGGCTTACCATGTCCTGCAATAGTTCCGTCGCTCATCATTAGAGGGAGATGGGTGAGCATATCGCTGGCAGAGCCGAAATGTTCTAAAGGAGTACCCTGGATGGAAACCAGCAAACCTCTTCCTGTCGGTGTGTAGAGCAGACGTTGACCTTTCACGGTCACGGCATTCAAAGTGTAGTTGTCTGGCTGCAAGCGAATAGTACCTACTTCGGGCTGGTTACATATCTTGAATTTGGTCTTGTAGCCGACGTATGAAATGCGGGCAAGAACTTTATCTTGTTCGTATGGAATAGCAAAGTAGCCACTTTCATTCGATACACCACCGCCCAACAACATTGAATCGGCAGGGTTTAGAATGGCAATATTTGCATATGCCAACGGCAATCCTTGTTCGTCGATGATGGTGCCCGTCAGGTGGCGGTCGGTCTTGTGGGTACACTCCACATAGATTTCTCGGTCGTCGGGCTTCACGGTCATACGGACGGGGTAGAAGCCTATCATCTGCTGGATGGCATCGGGCACTTTCTTATTCTT
>SAMEA3663208__coassemble_60_pt1 | contig 77723 bp, 61 predicted proteins | sample SAMEA3663208__metabat2_high_PE_004 | metagenome-assembled genome bin SAMEA3663208 (sample SAMEA3663208) | pig gut metagenome | biome: pig gut; feature: pig-associated habitat; material: faeces | place: China | collected 2013
TATCGCTGCTTGAAGCATTTCTATCTCGAAAAGGTATGCAAGCACATGCGCCATCTGTTTCCTGAGGTGGTATCCTACAACCGATGGAGCTGCGAGAGCAGAGTCAAGCTTGCTTGGCTATGCCGAGTGCAGCCGATATACAACGAAGTTAATCGGAACAGAGTAAGACGATAGTCAACCGTTTCTTTGAACTGGAACGTGAGATTGCCATACCGTTGATGGTGTTCATCAAGAAGGTTCTCCTGGGCAAGCGTACAGGCATCAGCTTTTGGACAGTACCCCTCTGCGTGTATGCAAGAATCAGAGGATCCATATTCACAAGACATACAAGGGCATTGTACAAAGGGGCAAATGCTCCATGGGCTGGTTCTTTGGACTCAAGCTTCAGTATACATGCATCCAGATTTCCCTTAGCTGTTCCTTCTGATAGTATGCCTGCGAGAGAGGCTTGTTCATGGCTAATGCATTGTCAAGCCTTGTCTTATAATCCTTGTCAAAGATATCTTCATCATTGCTCAGTAGCTAGTAGTGTGTACATATGAGCACCTTGTGCTTGTCGATGTCCTTTTCCATGTCGTATTTGTACCCTGCGTATGTCATGCAGCTTCTCATTCATGAGCTTGACCACATGGAAATGGTCAAAGACATGTACAGCATTGGGACAATGCTCATATACGGATGAGATAGAGGCCGCAGAGAGATCTGTAGCAACATATATGATATCAAGACCTTTCCGCTTTATGCTTCCAGAAACCATCCAAGGCATCCGCACCCTTTCCTTCTCCGACATAGAGTATGCGGCCGCTTCTCAGGTCCACGACGACTGTCTTGTAAACATGCCCTTTCCTGACGGCAAACTCATCAATGCCAATGCAATTGACATCATCCAACAAAGGTGCTTCATAATGACGCTCCAGATACATCGTATGGATATCCTTGATTGTATCCCAGGTCACACCAAGCAGATTGGCGACACCCTTCAAGGTCATGACTTGCAACAGCCCGACTACGTACCAGGCAAAACGATGCGTATAACTACAGCTTCCTGTGGCAAAGGGAATTGTCTCTTGGCGAACGTAATTGCAATCCTTGTTCTTGCACTTGTAACGCTGTGCTTTCATGCCGAAAACCACCTTATTTCCACCTATGGGAAGGCCGAAAAGTCACGTACGCGGTAACCGTTCTTTACTAAATGCCTATGACCGTATTGAGGACATGTTTTCTTTGGATTTTTTGTCTCAATATGTAGGATAATTGTATAACCTTTGTACTAGATTCTTGGCTCTTATGGCCATATAGACCCCACGCATGATATAGAAAACTGCTGTTCATCATTGTACATTTGTTTGTCGTTATTCAAATTTACAAAATGTTCAACGGTTTTCTTCTTTTTTTACAATTATCTACAATCTATCACTCGAAATGCCGGATGTGCCATAAAAATGTCATCTTTTTCAGTAAAGAGGAAAATGGAATGAGAAAAGAAAAATGTGTATTTGGGGGAACATCAAGTCATTCCATCTAGCAAAGTTTAGGTTTACGTTTACTCATGTATTACATGCACCTCTAAACTTAAAGATTAAACCTTCAATCTTCTTATTCTGGCTTACTATACCTTATCGGATATATAAGCTTAGCTAAACTTAAGCCTAAACCTACAACGATGGAAGATTGTTTGATTTTTGTTTGTCACTTTGTTTTTTTGTCATTACAAAGATACAACAAATAATTGACAATTTGTTATTCATCCTCTGATTTATTTCAATAATTTCAAAGAACGAGGTGCCTATCCCCTATAAAATGGGATAAAGGCTTAGGAGCAACTTCAACCCCTTCTTTTAGGTGTTGGAAATTTATTGGTTAATCTATAGTCTTTACAGTTTGTATCTATTCTTCCTTTTCGCAGGCCGTGGAGCAACATCTACCGATATTGAAGGTTGTGTGGAAGGTCCGTTGTATGGGCTGGCAGATGACGATATCATCCTTCCTGGGCGTCCACCATATTCTCTCCAACGGCGAATGATACGGTTTACATAGTCTGTAGTCTCTGTACCACGCATATAGCCGTATTTGACGACATTGTCCGTATAATACTCGGCTTTAGTCAGTTTAAGCACAAATTCCTGAACATCATTCCATGAATGAGGATTGCGTCCGTACTTTTCTGCTAAAGCCATAGCATCGCGAATGTGGTTCTTCCCTCCGTTATATGAAGCCAATGCGAAGCATATACGGTCTTGCTGGTTGGGTATATCACGGAAATCAGACATGAGCTGGCACATATAGCGTGATGCAGCTGCGATGTTTGGCTCAGGCGAATAGATGTCTTCTTGTGCCAAACCGAGCATCTTTGCCGTTGACGGCATTATTTGCATCAGTCCACAGGCACCTGCCCAAGAATGAGCGCGAGGGTCAAAACATGATTCCTGATAGCATTGGGCAGCAAGAAGACGCCAGTCAAGACGGGCTGTTGGAGCATGCTTCTGGAAAAGATGGTCCCATCTGGATATAAGTCCCTTCTGGCGGTTAATCATAGGGGCATAGACATGTCTGGTAACTCCCCCCGTAGCAAGGAGAGACTTCTCAAGGTTCGCTGTCTCCTTCAGCATTCCCTCTTTATACCAGCGGCTGACAGCTGCGAGAAGCGTCGTGTTCTCTTTGGACACGAGCCATCCAGGCCCACACTGAGCTGCGCCTTTCTCTTCTGACATCTTACATGCTATTATATCTCCTTCGCCGCGTAATAGTTTGGCAATCATTTCCGTACTGTCTTTACACATTTCCACCCGCAGTTTTACACCTATTTCCTCAGAGAAGCGCTCGCAAAGTAGATAATGAACACCCATACCATGTCCCTTATAGTCATAGTAAGTATCAGGTCCACTCTTTGTTAGCATAATCATCTCTCCTTGCGATATGATATCGTCAAGGGTTATGTGTTGAGATGTAGTATCGGTTGTCAAGTCATTCTCTGTGGTAAGGGGCGTACCCCATGGAGTATATATCTTCTCTTCGTTCTTATGACCACATGAAATGAGGAGAATAACGGCAAAAATATTAACTAATTGCTTTCCCATTTTTTATATATGTAACACAAAAGTATATATTTCTTTGGATATATCAAAATTTTATATTACTTTTGCGACATATTTTAAGTTTTTATTGTAAATAAGTGATAAGATAGTCACAATCGGTATTACTGGATATCTTGTAGAGTCACTATTGAGGAAGATTCCTGGAAAATTCTGATAATAAGATTGTGACGCATAAAGTTGAGTGTATAATTCAAGGTAAAAAGAAATGTTAAGAATCGCTGTTCAATCAAAAGGACGACTTTATGAGGATACAATGGGGCTTCTTAAAGAGGCTGGAATTAAGATCAATACAGCTCGCCGTACCCTCCTCGTCCAGTCAAGCAATTTCCCTCTTGAGGTTTTGTATCTGCGTGACGACGATATACCCGAGTGTGTGGCCAGCGGGGTAGCTGATATCGGCATAGTAGGAGAGAATGAATTCGTAGAAAGATGTGAGGATGCTGTAATCGTCAGAAGGCTCAATTTCTCTAAATGTCGTATATCACTCGCCATACCTGAAAGCGTAGAGTATGACGGGTTGGAATGGTTCAATGGAAAAAAAATTGCAACATCTTACCCTAATATACTCAGAAAGTTCGCAAAAGAGAAGAATCTGAACATTGATATACATACTATACAGGGATCTGTAGAGATAGCACCAGGCATAGGGCTATCGGATGGAATATTCGATATTGTAAGCTCAGGATCAACTCTCATAAGCAATAAGCTGAAAGAAGTTGAGGTGGTAATGAAAAGCGAGGCTCTGCTAATTGGCAATAAGAAACTGGACAATGAGAAAGAGAAAATTCTTGAGGATTTCCTTTTCAGAATTAAATCTGTCCTCATAGCAGACGATAAGAAATATGTGCTTATGAACGCTCCTTCTGACAAAGTTTCTGACATAGTCAAGATTCTTCCGGGAATTAAGTCACCTACGATTATGCCGTTGGCAACAGAGGGATGGACATCTATTCATACTGTGCTGGACCAGAAACACTTCTGGGAGATAGTCGGACATTTGAAAGAGGCTGGTGCAGAAGGTATTCTTGTGTTGCCGATAGAAAAAATGATAATGTGAGATTCTCTTGCAAGAAAAAAGGGTAGGGTAGAGAGCGGTAATTTCTCAATCATATGGTCTGTCCAGATATCCGTCCCCATATCAACAACATAATGAAGAACAGTAGGCCTAAATGAAGCTTAATTAATAAATTGTTAGTTACTCCAATGAACATCATAAAATATCCTACAGAAAAAGATTATCCCTCTATTTGTGAGCGCCCACATCTCAATGTAAGAGAACTCAATACAATTGTTACAGGTGTTCTCGACGATATTAAGAAACGAGGTGACAGAGCAATCTTCGATTATGAGGAACGCTTTGATCATGTAAGACTATCGACGTTAACAATATCAGATGATGAAATAAACGAAGCGTGGGAAAATATTGACAGAAGTCTTAGAGATGCTATCCTGCTCGCTCATGACAATATAAGAATATTCCATGAATCACAAAAGTTTAAAAGGCAAAAGGTCCAGACCGCAGAGGGAGTAACCTGCTGGCAAAAATCCGTTCCGATTCAAAGAGTCGGGCTATATATACCTGGAGGGACGGCTCCTCTATTTTCAACAGTCCTGATGCTTGCTACGCCTGCTAAAATTGCTGGATGCGAAGAGATTGTGTTGTGTACTCCGCCAGATAAAGAGGGTAGGGTAAACCCTGCTATACTGGTTGCTGCAAAGGTAGCTGGAGTCTCCAGAATAATCAAGGCAGGAGGAATACAAGCTATCGGTGCCATGGCATACGGAACAGAGACTGTTCCAAAGGTGTTTAAGGTTTTTGGTCCTGGCAATCAATACGTTATGGCCGCAAAACAGCATGTCTCGCTACACGATGTCGCTATTGATATGCCTGCTGGCCCCTCTGAAGTCTGTGTGATAGCAGACGAAAGCAGCAATCCTTCATTCGTAGCTGCTGACCTTCTTTCTCAGGCTGAACATGGCATAGATTCACAAGTTATTCTTATCGTAACTTCAGAGGAAAAATCTAAGGAGGTGACAGATGAGATAGAGCTTCAGCTCGAAATCTTGCCACGTAGAGACATCGCAGCAAAGACCCTTGAAAACTCGAAGATAATAATTGTTCATGATACAGATGAGGCCATAAAGTTGAGCAATGTTTATGCGCCCGAACATCTAATAATCAACACGGTGGATTATGAACAACTTGCAGAACGTGTCGTAAATGCAGGAAGCGTATTCCTTGGACCTTATGCGTGTGAAAGTGCAGGAGATTATGCAAGTGGTACAAACCATACCTTACCAACACATGGATATGCATGCTCATATAGCGGAGTGAACCTTGATAGTTTCTGTAGAAAGATAACTTTCCAGTATATATCTGAGGAGGGCATAAACTCTATAGGCAGAGCAGTTGAGATAATGGCGGAAAACGAACAGTTAGACGCTCACAAGAATGCTATGACTGTCAGAATTGACGCCCTAAAGAAAGGTAATTAATCTGAATAATTGATTACGAATGAGACAATTAAAAGATTTAGTTAGACATAATATATGGAAGCTGAGTCCATACAGCTGTGCCAGAAATGAATTTAGTGGGCAGAATGCCAAGGTGTTTCTTGACGCCAATGAGAACCCTTATAACACTCCATATAATAGATATCCAGATCCTCTTCAACACAAACTGAAAGCACTATTGTCAAAGATTAAGGGTGTAAAGTCAGAGTGTGTTTTTCTTGGAAATGGCTCTGATGAGGCAATTGACTTGGTTTATAGATGCTTCTGCAATCCTGGAAGAGATAATGTAGTGGCCATAGAACCCACATACGGCATGTATAAGGTTTGTGCAGATATTAATGATGTGGAATATCGTCCGGTTCTACTTGACGACAATTTCCAGCTTGATCCGGAGAAACTCCTTGCTGCATGTGATACCAGGACAAAGGTGACATGGATATGTACGCCAAATAATCCCTCAGGTAATGATATAAGCCGCTCGGCTATAGAGTTGGTAATCAATAATTTCGATGGAATTGTTGTAATTGACGAAGCATACTCGGATTTCTCACTTCAGCCTACATTCCGTAAGGATCTAGATAAGTATTCTAATATCATTGTCCTGAACACTATGAGCAAGGCATGGGGAAGTGCGGCAATAAGACTTGGTATGGCATTCGCTTCACCAGAAATAGTTGAGATATTTAATAAGGTAAAATACCCTTATAATATAAATATGCTTACACAAGAAAAGGCGTACGATATTTTATCAGAATCACAGTCAGTCCAACATTGGGTAACTATGATTCTTGAAGAGCGTAGTCGTGTCATAGATGCCTTTGTTCTCCTTCCAATCTGCAAGAAAGTTTATCCTACATCATCGAATTTTTTCCTTGCACGTGTCACAGACGCTCAATCTATCTATAACTACCTAATTGATAAAGGCATCATAATACGCGATCGCCACAAAGTCAGTCTATGCAATGATTGTCTACGCATAACCATAGGCACACGTGAAGAGAATAATGAGTTGCTCGGAGCACTACGAGTATATAAGTAAAGCATAATATGAATAAAGCATAATCGGCAAGAATGCCGATTATGTTAAATAAGTGCCGTGACGATTCTTATAACATTCAATTGACATGCATAAAAAGCAGTTATAGTACTTCAGAATACTTCAATTTTGAATTCTCATCTAGGTTATGATTTCAATTGAGGATAATATCTGAGTAAACCCAGACACATGAGCGTCTATTTTATCGAAATAATATTGGAAAAATCGGAGTCATATTTAATCAAAAAAAGCAAACATCCCTTGAAAGATGTTTGCTTTTTGTTATCTGTGATCCGGTCGGGATTCGAACCCGAGACCCACAGCTTAGAAGGCTGTTGCTCTATCCAGCTGAGCTACCGGACCATCATCTCTATTATTGAAGAATTATTTTATTCTCAGCTTATTTTTAAAAGCGAATGCAAAGTTAGACTTTTTTCCCCGATTTCCAAAATTTCAATGATTACATTTAACCTATATTAATAAAAGTGGCGGTGACATCTGAGAATTATGACTATATATGCAATTTTATCTATTGAAATGAATTAAATGATTCTTTTTGTCATCAATATTATTTTGGGATTTTAGAAAATTATCCAGATGAATCCTATTGACTTGATTGCCAGTGTCATAAATTTATAATCATATTAGGCAGAAAAATGAGACTAGAAATGGAACGGAAAGGTCAGTGACGAAACCATGGTAAATACTAACAATCGAATATTTTTCACCTGCTATGTTTATTATAATTGGAAATGTTGTGTCCATTGTTGTAGCACCTCCGACCGATATTATGGGTAGCGGCCCAAATAATTTATACATGGCAGGAGCAAGTAGAAGAGCTGCTGTTTCTCGAATAATATTTGAGAGTAACGCAATCGTTCCCCATTCTGGGTTAATGTATTGTGTAATGATTATACTTGATAGAGAATAGTAGCCCATACCAGAGGCAACAGCCATTGCATTGTTTATGGGAGTATGTATCATAAACAGGCTCGCCAAATAACTACCACATAATGATCCGCATATAGTACATAAAGGTAATAGTAACATTCTACGGTCGAGGCTCATAAACTTAGAGAAGATGCTGGTATCACGCCCTATACCCATTCCGACAAAGAACATAAGGAAAGCGAGAGCATATGATGACAGTTCTATGTCTTTGATGTTATCAGGCAATATATGCGAATTCCCGATGATTATGCCAATCAGAAAGGGTATAAGAAGAAAAATGCTCGATTTCATCGCTCCCCTCCCCTATTCTTAATAGAATGCCACAGAAGACATGAGAAGAGGATACTGCCTGCTATACTTGCAGACGATATTATTATTGCTCTTGCTCCAAGTGCTGGGATAGAATGCATGACATCATCATTTCCTCCCGCCTCATATCCTAATAAAAGGAGGAGTGTCCATACAAGAATGAATGTGACTGTTTTTATTGAAAGATAAATTCTGTCTCGTGTTATTCGCCCGAGAATTATTCCAACAATCATGATGATAAGAATTTTGAGCATAATTCATGATTAATAATTTAGTGACGATTATGTGATTGCCAATCGGTCCCATAATATATTATTCTGGGAAAAGCAGTTTTCCAATCCAATGGGAAAATCTAAGATTCAGAAGCATAAATATTATGCCGGCTACACTACATATAAATAATTGTAATATTGGCACACCAAGCCAAATACACCATAGGCCATATGAAATATAGGGCAGGAGAAGTATAGATGTTACGAGCCCGGGAATATACCCTCTGATGATTATGCCTTGGATGACATGTACGATGACATGGAAAGAAAACGCAATGAAAACGGCAACCCAAGCTTCTTTGGCATATTCGCCCTGAATTAATACATATGCGGTAACTGCTAAGAGAACAAGCAGTTCTTCTAATACTGCAACGCAGAATGCCTTTGTATTCATTCTGGCAAGATTGTCAATCAGCTTACGTAACTTTGGGAACCTTTCTGATAATGATTCTTTGTTCTTTAGCATCCATCGGTGTTGAAATAGAATCTCCTCAAGGTCATGGATTACAAATGCTAAAGGAAATGGAAGCACAAGTAATAATACAGTTAAGCCACTCATAACGTTTTTTTGTTGTTGTATGATATCCTATGTGGGTCAAACTCATGTGTTGTGTCCTACGATGAAATGGGGCGTTTTCTATATCCTTTGTAAAAGATTTCGTATGTATTTATTTTTCCTCCACTCATTTATAATAACATGAGTAGTACGGACACGATGGTGACAGCTTGTATAAATCTGCGTAATAAACGTTCTGGGAATAATCTGAGAAAGCAGATAGACAGGCATTACGGGACCGGCTGCATTGGTTTATATTTGTGGTATATGTGAGACTGAGAGAAATCGTTTCTGTGAAACGCTTAACCGAACAGTTTCTTCCAAATCCACAACACAACAATCGAGCCGATTACGCAGAAAATGAAGTTCGTCAAGTATCCACTTCCAATCAGTTGTATGTCAAAGAGTGTGCTTATGAATGAACCTGCGTAACTACCTGCTACTCCGACTATAATATTCATGCAACACCCTTTCCCCTCACCACTCATGATACGGTTTGCGATATAACCAACAAGCAGTCCTGTCAATATAGGCCATGCTGTGAAAAGAGCAAGTTTGTCAAACATAGTAAGCATAAATTATGGTGGGTTCTAATGAGTCACCACCGTTGGTTTATAAGAATTGTATTGCGATATATACCCCTACCCTATTATGTATCTTGAGCCAGGTATAAAACTTATTATCTTTGTCAGGAGATAACAGCTGACGAATGTGCAGGCTGCTATAGTGGGGATTGCGAGGGCGACATGTAACATCGGAACGAAGATTGAGGAATACATTACAAGGAAGAACATGTGCATCAGATACATCCCATAACTAAGGCGGCTTATATCATGTATCACCTTATAACCAGATGTAGGTTTGTGTATAGTGGAAAACAAGAGGAACATCCCGAATGTAAGGAGAATAACATTCGGCGTGCAGAAACACCAGCCTATCTCCACATCGGTTGGTTGCTGCTCTGCGCCTATCTCAATCTGCATATAAAAACTGAGGATTGTAGTTACAGCCCCGAGGATGATACAGGGAATAGCAACCGCATAACGGCGGACATCAGACCAATGTATATGGAAACGTATGAAATGTCCGAGCACGAGATAACCTATATATCCTGCGAAAGGATAGAGCATGTGGTAAGGATTCCACCATACTTGCCCGAAAACCTCAAGACCATAGTGATTGAAAAATGGGAGTGTCGTACTGAGTACAAAGAGAATAATCACAAAAAGCTCCTGCCCACGTGATGCCTGTCGAAGCCATGGCGAAAGAATCGGAATAAGAAGGTAGATGCTGATAAGAGGATATAGAAACCACATGTGGCCTGCAGCACCAGGAAAATTGAGCGGTATGTATAAAAAGTCAGATAATGCCTGTGAAAGACTTGTTCCACCCCATAATAACGGGAGCAAACTGTATAGGACAAGAAATACAATCATTGGCGGAATAATACGGCGGACTCTTCGGCGGAAGAAGGACATCCATGACTCTTCTTCATGCATAGGACAAAGAAGATAGGACGAGGTGAGCATGAAAAGGGGTACACTCATGCGGCAGAATCCGTCAAGTAGCGAAACCCACAGACGAGCGTCTGATGAAGTTATCTTGCTCACAACATCAACCATCTCACCTGCAGGGGCGTCTGCCGACGGGCATAAATAATAATTTTCAGACGAATGAACTACCATAACCATAAAGCAAGCCATAACTCGAATATAGTCAAGGAAATAGATTCGTGTAGCAGATGGACGGAATGAATCTGAAAGGTGCGATTCATGATTAGCTGATGACACCATGTGCGAAATAGATTATTGATGTTGTGATAACAGTGTTGAAAGTTGTCAATAGATATGCAGTAATAACTGAGGTATAACAACTGGTGCAAAGATAATATTTTCTTACAAATAAATCAAGCTTTGATAGGAAAAAATGTTGTAGCCACTCCTATGATTTATTATTAATTTGGAATGGCTAAGATAGAAAGGCGAGAATATGTAATTGTGGGAGAGTATGTACTGTAAAAAGCACTATGAACCAATAGAAAAAAGCAAAAGGGCAGTCTGGAGCATAAGCAACCATCCTACCCTTTTGTTGTGTTTGTTAGTTAATCATGAATACTTTCTCTTTACCATTATAGGTGCAACGGATAACGGCTCTTCCATCAGCAATCTTTCCAATCTTTGATATGACATCAGCTCCCTTTGTCTCGACCTTTATGATTGAATTTGAGTTTAAAGGAGCGTAGACCTGATAATGCGTGAGATCCATCAGACCATTTTCGTTTGTCGCAAAAACTGGAAGTGAAGGTATAGAAGCACTCTTCCCATCAATGATAATAGATATTGAAGGCACAGAGGGCTTCACACAAGGTTTGTCTTTCTTGGCGAACCCAATGCCATGAATATCGACGAGTCCCTCGTTACCCCCGCCCTCAACGACGAGATATATGGCATGTTTTCCAGTTAGTCCTTCTACAGCGGGAACGTTAGCTTCGTACGTCTTTGCCTCTTTTGGAGCATTTGCCGGAACTTCAATTACTGCTATTTCCTTGCCTTTCCATGTGTCGTTGGCATAAGGCCCATCTATCATTACATGAATCCGGAAGGCTCCCTTACCACATGGAGTCATATTCAGGCAAAGCTTTGTGTCGTCTCCCTGTCGAGTTCCCTCGAAAGGTGTTATGCCTTTTGTGTGTTTATCCAGTCCGCCGAATCCAAAATACTTGAATCCAACGATACCACCATTCTGAATACCAGCAAGATCCATGCTGTTGTTCCATACGTCGAAATTATCTTGCATCCATCTTTGGTCAGACATGTAGCATGCTATTCCAGCTGAGTAGTATGCATAAGGTGGGAGACCGAAGATATGGAACCCCTCACTTGTTACCTCAGCTCCGGTATACGTCATACCGTCAGAGGCATTAGCTACCCACTCGTTTCCTTTACTGTATGTGTCATATGCCATGATGCGTACCTTTCCTCCTTTAGCCACCGGCTTTTTGTCCCATTCTATCTTCACGGGAGCCACCATGGCTTGGCGGGCGTAGCCAAAGCCACGTGGAGGACGATGGTAGAAAACGTACCATTGTCCATTTATCTCTTGCAGGGAACCATGTGTATTATGCCCAGCATTTGTGCAGATAAGGTGTGTGCCATCTTCATTGGGGACAATACCACGTGAGTCAACAAGTACGCCTCCCGAACGCCATGGTCCCAAAGGTGAGTCTCCATAGGCATAACGCAAGGCGGAGTTGGTAGATGGGAGCCCATAGTCTGGTCCGCTATATCCGGAGAACACCATGACATACTTGTTGCCTACCTGACGTATGCTTGACGCTTCGAAGAAGTTGAAATCTCCAGGCTTCTGTCCCTTGTAGAGAGCAGGATAGATAGTTCCCTCTGGATCACGAACTACTCCGTACCGCTCACTTGCCGGGATGAAATATTCATGCACTTCTGTGCCTGGACGGACACCGTACATATTGTCCTGGTCAAGCTCGAAAGCAGTAGAATGACGGAATCCATAGAATACGTATGCCCTGAATCCGCGACCATAGTCCGGGTCTTTCTTGTCAGTGATATTCTCCACGAAGACAGAAGGGTCAAAGTCGATTATTGAGCCATCAACACATGCTGTGCCATCGGCATTGAGATTGACGGGTGTGAAGGGTCCATCTGGACGGTCGCCCTTGCATACCATTGCCACACGTCTCCATCCCCTTGAATGTGGGTAGAGCCAGTAGGTCTTCTTGCCACTCTTCTTGTCTCTTACCTCGACAAGGTCAGGTGCGAACATGGTGTCCCATTTTCCATTCACGTAATGACTGAAAACCGGGCCTTCATCGCGCCATTGTGTCAGATTCTCGACAGGTGCGGACCATATACGAATGTCGTTACCACAGTATCCTTTGAACGACACATCATGTGAGCCTATTATATATGCGCGCATTTTTCCAGGATTATCTGGGTCTTCAAATACGCGTGGCTCTCCATCAGGTAGATGTTCCCATAACGGGAGGTAAGGATTCTGGGCTGATACCATAGTGGCAGCCATAACGAAGGCAGCGGATAATAATCTTTTTATCATAGATATATAGTGTTTATTTATGGCGGTTAGTGTAAATCTGTATTATATTGGAACTGGTGTATAGTGCATATTGTGTGTGTGAGCTATAGAACGGCTATTGGCATTTGTCTTGTCTGGTCGTGGCGAGCCTACAGTCACTCTGCAGCCCTACCTGCTGGTTTCTTGCATGAATGAACTGCAAGACATCAGCAGGTAGGAAGACATTCTTATTTCTCGCTCTTTGAATAGTTGAACCAGTCAATATCGACATATCCACCAGTCTTCTTTGTCGCATAGTTGAAAATTGCAAATTTTGAGCCCATGAAGAATCGACGGTAGTCAAATATCATCTTATAGCCTTCGAGGACCTTTACCCAGTCTTTTCCGTCTGTACTATAGTAAAAGTCTGCCACATCTTTTCCAGGGAGGAAATTAGCGTCGATACGGAAATATATTTCCTTTTGTTTTCTTAGCTGCTGACGATAACTCTCTGTCACATCGACCTTTGTGACCCTTTTCTCCTTGTCAGTAAGTTCCACGTTCTGACTATCAGCTACGACAAACACTTTCTTTCCGTCCTTCACAATTTTCACTACTCCTGCATCTCCATTGAATGCGCTGAAACCGGCAATATCTCCATCCTTCATGTGCGATATGTCCATCTTGACTATTCCAGAGCATTCGGGTCCCTCCATTCTCTGTGTCAAGGTGTTTGGGGCGAGGTATAGATTATCTGTCACCCGGCTTGTCTTAAGTCTGAGCCAGCCTTTCCTTTCTGTAAGCGACCATGCCTCATTCACAGGATTGTGATTCCATTGCCAGTCGATATTCATTCTTTCTGAGTCGAAGTCATCAGAAGAGACAATCTCCCCATCAGAGAATCCAGCCAGTGGTTTTCCCATGACAGTTGGAATCTTCCCGTTCTCATCTCCAAGCATAGGCCATCCGTCTTTCCATGTACACGGCATGAGTGTCAACACACGCCCTACTCCACCACGGTCCTGGAATATCACACCATACCAATTCCCTTTTCCGTCATCTACGATGGTTCCCTGTCCGGCATATGGGAAACCTCCAAATGTGCTCTCAAGAATAACCTTCTTCTCGTATGGTCCCTCAATATTATCAGCACGGTAGCATACCTGGCGACGCGGTTTCCCATTGGGCCATGATATCATTATGAGGTAATAGCGTCCGTCATGCTTTATGAAGCGGCTTCCCTCAAGCAGCCCTGTTTCTTCTTCGTCGCGCTCGAACACCTTACCTTGTCTTCCTCCGGGCTTTACGCCGCTGAGGTCAGGCATCAGCTCTTTCATCTCTCCTGTACCATAGAAGATGTATGCACGTTTATCATCGTCGAAGAACAGTGACGCGTCATGGAAATGGGGTATCCTATGGGCGAGTGTCCATCCCTTGCGTGGGTCTTTCGATGTATAGACATACCCTTTGAACGGCTCGTCATTAGGAGAGAAATAGATATAATATGTTCCATCCACATATCTTATTGATGTGGCCCATTGTCCGCGTCCATAGACGGTTCCGCCATTCATGTCATATTTTGGTGTGTCATGGAGCGAGGGGAAGACATAGCTGACTGTCTTCCAGTTTACAAGGTCTTTTGAGTGCATTACAGGTGCTCCTGGCATAAGATGCATAGTGGTTGTCACAAGCCAATAATCATCGCCTACGCGGATGACATCTGGGTCGGGAGTGTCGGCCCACATCATAGGATTCTTGAAACCATGCTCGACAGATAGAACCTTCTCTGCGAACCGTTTGCCGAGTATGCGGTATCCCTCGGCTGAATAATGTAATGAGTCGGGGGCACATGGGCATCCTTTAGATGATACTACATGAGCCGATGGTATAACTTCAGGAAGACGGTTTATGACTGGATTATGACTGGCGCAGCGTCCGCCAACATCCTCACCGACGACCTCACCTGCGTACAATGGCACACTGTTGCTATCAAGAGAGAGGTCTGAGAGAATATTCTCATAAACATTCTTCACCTTCAATGGCCAGTCCTGCTGTCCCGTGTTTGTCTCTCCTTGTAGCATGAGTATTCCTTTTATCACACCGTCCTTCTGTGCTTTCCGTGCCAGCTCTATGAGACGTGCGTAAGGGTTGTTGTCATACTCCCGGCACATATTCTTCATCCATTCTGGCTGTTTCTCCAGATATGCACCATAATTGACTTTGTCGAAGAGTGCTATGTCACATCCTCCCACAGCTACATTTATCACGCCGACCTTTACATTCTCAGGCAGACGCTCCACCATCTTCCTTCCGAAATAATCGGCTGGTGTCAATCCTGTATATGGTCTGCAGAGTGGTGGGATGGCGGTATGCCATTCGCCTTTCTTCCATCCGAGTTTTGTGTCATCCATGGTTGCCATAGAGACAAAGCGTGGATTCACGTCTTCCATGTCCTTATCCTCGTAACGGGCATTACCCTCCATGTTCGACTGGCCGAAACATAGATAAATATGGAAGTTAGGGTCTTGGGCCGATGCCGCTATTACTGCTGTGAAGGCAAGAATGGCCGTAAAGAATTTTCTCATCATCTTTTTGATTATGTTTAGGTGTTAGTTTTGTATGTGACATTAATAATTTGACTACGCAAAATTACGCATTTTTATCATAATAAACATATTATCTTGTTACATCTTTATAATGATTTGTTACATCATGCCCTTTTGTTGTCTACTATCGACCGGATAATCATTATTTTTTTTGTGATGTGAAGAAAGAATGTTTGAATACCACAAGCTTTCTTAAACTGACCTCAACCGAAATTTTGGTTTGAGTGATAAGCTTAACAGGTTATAAATATATTTACAATCTCGCTAAAAGCGTTTACCTATTCTGGACAAAAGCTAATCGCTACTGAGGAAGACAAAGTCAAGTCCAAATGATAAGTCAAACCTGAAAGGCTCTGCTAAATCAATGTAGCCTGGAAGGCTGTACCAACGCTTCTCTTTCGTACAGCCTTCCAGGCTACAACAGTACCTTCTACAGTCACATTGGCTGTCCGGTAGACCTGTCGTTTCTCATCATGAGGTTTTACCAGACAGTAATAATTCAAAAAATTAGCTAACAGTTATATTTGGTGATTAGCCTTGCGAAAATTATAATGGCGTGAAGATGTTTCCATATCATCCTCACGCCATTAATAGAACGTCAGCTTGAAAGCTGTCCCTCGTTCTGAGCTTTACTTGTATAGATATCTCTTGATGGATTTCTTTGGAGTCTTCTGGAATTCTGTCTCCATAATCTCGATAGCAGAAAGCTGTTGGTATGATGGCTGTGTTGAATTGAGTTCCTGACGGTTCTGCTCCATAATCCGGATAAGTTCAGCCTCATCATGTCCATTTTTCTTCGCCTCGTCCATATCAGGGTAGACAAGTCCCACAAGCTTGTCTCCACGCTGCACGACAAGACATTCTGATACATATACCATGCTTGACAGCTTGTCCTCAATCTCTTCAGGGTAGATGTTCTGGCCGCTGGCTCCAAGTAGCATGTTCTTCGAACGTCCTTTGATGAATACGTGTCCTTCGCGGTCGATTATGCCGAGGTCTCCTGTATGGTACCATCCATCTACGAGGACCTCTTTCGTGGCTTCCTCGTTCTTGTAGTATCCAAGCATGGTGTTGCAGCCCCTTGTCAGTATCTCGCCCGGGACAGTATATGGGTCTGGAGAGTCAATCTTCACTTCCATGTGATAGGCCTCACGTCCGCAGCTTCCTACAGCACGGTCTTTCCAGTCATCATATGTGATGATTGGTGCGCATTCTGTCGCACCATAGCCGACGGTTACTGGGAAACCAATATCTGTGAGGAATGTCTCAACTTCTTGGTTCAACGGAGCGCCACCAATAATCATCTCGTACATTCTTCCACCGAATGCCTCGTATACCTGCTTGCATATCTTGGCTTTAAGCTTTGCGCCTACAACAGGTGTCATCATAAGAGCTTTGACAGGTGCTGAGGAAACCTTCGGCAATACCTTCTTCTTTATGATTTTCTCTATAATAAGAGGTACAGCGATGATGACGCATGGACGAACATCGGCGAATGCTTGTGCCACAATGGCTGGCGACGGTATTCGGGTGAGATAATAGATATGGCATCCTGCTACAAATTCGTAGATGAACTCAAAGGCCATGCCATACATATGTGCCATTGGAAGAATTGATATCGTATTGTCTCCCGGTTTCACATATTGTCCTAAAACGTGGTTCGCAAAGTCGAGGTTTCCCCAGAGCGCACGGTATGGGAGCATAACGCCTTTTGAGAATCCCGTTGTGCCCGATGTGTAGTTGATGAGGCACAAATCCTCACTGTCATTCTCGTGGAAATACTTTACGTGCTCTTTACGGAAATATTTTGGGTATTTTTTGCCGAATAGCTCATTTAGATGCTCTCGCGCATATGTCAGTTTCTCGGTTCTGCTCTCAAGAAGCGAGAAGTCTGGCAGGAAAATAATACCCTCAATATTCGGCATTGCGTCAGGAGAAATCTGTTTCGCCACGACATCACCGACGAATAAGAGCTTAGCATCGCTGTGATTGACTATATTATGTATCTGTTCGGGTATAAACTCATGGAGGATTGGGACTGCTACGGCTCCGTATGTCATCGTTGCGAGGAAAGCTACTGCCCAATGACTCATGTTTCGTCCACAGATTGCAATCTTGTCACCAGGCACAACGCCGCTGCTCTCAAACAAGATATGCATCTTCTCTATCTTTCTTGCTACATCCTTATATTGCAGTGTTGAACCTTGGTAGTCAGTGAAAGCATCAAGATCCCAATGGTCGATAATGCTTTTCTCAATGTAAGAATTAAAACTTGGTATATTCTCAGGAATACTAAGTTTCTGTAAAAGTGATTTATTATACTTCATAGTCATTGCTTTTGCACAAATGATATAATATATGTGCAAAATTAATATCTTTTCTGCACACTTACAAAAAAAATGTGCGAAAAATTCGTATAACACTTATAATATTCCGATAATATTCCAAATTTGACGTATAACATATATAGAAATGCTGCATTTGGGTCTATTTTCATAAGCATAACTGGATTATCTCCCCATCCTACGGTAAATGACAATTATTGGGATATTCATATGTTTTGTCAACTCGTCACCTCGTTAACCACCCAACACCTCGTTATGTTCCATCTATATTTTGACAGCGGATATATCTTGAAGAGGAAGCTGACGTCTTATATTTTCTTAATTTTATATGTGTATTATCGGACTATATGATTTTTTATTATTATCTTTGCCAGAAGTTAGGCGTTTACAGTTGATTATGAACTACGGTACGACCATAGTCATTGATAACTGCTTGCCTGAACAAATGAGAAGATAAAGTTTGATTCTATCTATATTTATAACAGTAAGACAAAAACCTAAACGACGTATTAAAACAACAACAATCGTCAATAAATTGGCATGAGAACATTTAATATCTTTTTCCAGGCAGCGAATGCCGCCCTCACCCTTTCATCAGGTAGCATGACATTGCTACGTCGCATAACATCTATTATCTTCAAAGTCTCCGATTCCTCACCATGTTATCCCGGCTTGTCACAGTCTGTTCCATCCTCCCTGTCTCCACGCTCTCTGTCCGGACTGTTCCTTTCTGTCCTTCTTGTCTTTCCGGCTCTCTCTGCCCATGCCCAGACATCCGCAGCCAAGAAGAGCTCACAGGCTGTATTCTCGCTGAACACATTCCGCAGCGACGGGAGTCTCATAGGCACGTCCCATGGAATATTCGTAAGTAACGACGGTTATGCCGTTTCCCGCTGGAAACCATTTGTGGGAGCCTCAAAGGCTGTTGTCGTCGATGCGCAGGGAAAGAAATATGATGTCGACGCCCTCATAAGCGCTAACGATATCTATGATGTCTGCAAATTCCATGTAGCAGGCAGCACACCCACAGCCCCTGTTGCGAGCAACACAATCCCGGAGAAGTCAACTCTCTGGCTCTCATGCTATAGTGTGAAGGCTCCACGCCTGCTACGTTCTACGGTCAGCAAGGTTGAGTCGTTCTCAGTGACAGGCTCTGGCGAATCAGGCACGTCTTATCCCTTTTACATTCTTGACATTCAGGTACCCGAGGACATTGACTGTTGCCCTCTTATAGATGATGCGGGCAATGCTGTCGCCCTTATCCAGCCTGTCTCAGGCAAGACAGGCACTGCCAACGCTGTCAGTGTGAAATTTGTGTCAGACATGCAGAGCGTCATGCTCGGACAAGGAGCCAATACGCTTGCCCTTTCGGCCATTCCTCCTATCATGCCATCTGATTATAACGATGCTCAGATAGCCCTTGTCCTTGCCGGACAGCAGCGCAGTCCGGAGTATTATGCATCGGTGGTTGAGAGCTTCATACGCAGCTTCCCCCAGAAAACCGACGGGTACGAGACAAGGGCGCGCTTGAGACTGGCATCGGGCGATGTCGCAGGAGCTGACGCTGATATGACGAAGGCCATAGCTGTTTCCGGCAACAAGGCAGAGACACACCTCGCCTATAGCAACCTCATTCTGCAGAAAGAGCTCTACATGAAGGACACTCCCTTTCCCGCATGGAATATCGACAAAGCTCTCTTCGAGGCTCAGGAGGCTTACAAGATAAATCCACAGCCTATCTACCGACAGCAGGAGGGTAAGATTCTCTTTGCCAAGGGCGACTACAAGGCTGCGAAGGAGATATACCTTTCATTACAGTCCACCTCGCTCGCCGGCCCCGAGACAATGTATGCTGCCACACAATGCAGCCAGGCTCTTGGTGAGCCTCTTGCCGATGTCATCGCCCTGATGGACAGCACTATCGCCGTATGTCCTCATCCTCTGACATTCCAGTCGGCACCATATATTTTCCAGCGTGGAGCCATATACCAGCAGAATGGTGAGTACCGTAAGGCAGTGGCTGATTATAATGAGTATGAGCGACTCATGGTGGGCAACTATATCACCCCCGACTTCTATTACAACAGATTTGTCTGCGAGCGCGACTCACGTCTATATCAGCAGGCACTCGATGATATCAACAAGGCCATAACCCTACGCCCCTCTGAGGCGCTCTATCTCTGTGAGCTCGGTTCTCTCCAGCTCAGGCTGAAAAAGTATGATGATGCCATATCGTCAGCGAATAAGGCTCTCATACTGAACCGCTCCATACCTGATGCCTATGCCATCCTCGGCGCTGCCCAGTGTTACAAGGGTCAGAAGCACGAGGGCGTGCTGAATCTCGAACAGGCGAAGAGCCTGGGTTATGAGATGGCCGACGAGCTTATCAAGAAGCTTGGCCGTTAACCTCCATTGTGTGATATCCACGACGTGATATACAGCCCCCTCGGTTTTACCCTCATGGCGGGCTATATATCACGTCGGTCTATCCGATAGCTTAACTTCATACACCGCTGTCCATGACTTTAATCGTGCCGCGGTTTTGTGTCTCTATGTGGCATGTGGCCCAGATAGTGATATGCCGTTATACCTATGCTGACACTACACGACGATGCCAAAGACCTGCTGCAAAAACTATTACTGAGAATGGAGATTGTAAGCAGTCTGTTTTATCGCTCTGTTCATACTGAAACGAGTCTCTAAACAGTACCAAACCAACGCTCATTCAGAGCATCTGACAAAATTGCCGACTACGCAAGAAAACTGTAAGCGGAAGAAGCGTTGTTCCTTACAATTCAAAACTTATTCACCCCAAAATACTTACATTCGGATTATTGGGGATATTGTTGTCGACAGTCATGGCCATATTCCGGTTGAATGGCCAATATAAAAAGCTTAAGAATTTTGGGGAACAGGGAGAAAGATACATAGCCTAAAGGCTTTCACAGAATATTGCAAAGCTCCTTGGCAATGACAAAAAAACGTAGAAAATAGCAACACAGCCAAGCCAGGATGCGTTGCGTGATATTTCCAATGCCTTGGAGGTAAATATCCAAGAGCTATTAATTCTAACCCATGCAAACAAAAAAACACAGATATGACAGCAGACGAACTTCGAAATGAGTTGGGTGGTCTGATTTGGAAGACTGCAACCAATCTCGTACATGGTGGCAAGGTGTCACCCGTCCAGTTTATGGATTTTATGTTGGGTAGTCTTTTCTACCGTTTTATCTCGGAGGATGTGATTGACTACTGTAACAACCTGATGAGGGATGCCGGAGTGCCGAATCCTGACTATGCCAATATGCCGGATGAAATGGCTGAGAACGCCAGAGACCAGATTATCAACGCAAAGGGTTTCTTCATCCTGCCGTCGCATCTGTTTATAAATGTGGCGAATAAGGCAAAGAGCAATCCCGAACTCAACACTACGCTTGCCAACAACTTCCATGCTTTTGAGGAGAGTGCTATCGGCACAGCAAGTGAGAGCGATGTGAAAGGGCTGTTTGCCAACTTCAACACCAACGACCCTGGTCTTGGCGGCACTGTTGCCGAGCGTTGCGAGCTCCTGACAACCCTTCTTGAGAGTGTCCGTGACCTTGAGTTTTCCAAGTATCAGGATTCCGGTCTTGATGTCTTCGGCATCTGCTACGAGCACCTTATCAAGATGTACGCCCTCAATTCAGGCACCAAGGGAGGAGAGTTCTACACGCCTGCCGAGGTGAGTCTGCTGCTTGCTAAGATAGCCGCAAGCGGTCGCACATCGGTCAACAAGGTCTATGACCCTGCCTGCGGGAGCGGTTCTCTGCTACTTAAGTTCAAGGAGATACTCGGCACACGGAATGTCATCGACGGCTTCTTCGGTCAGGAAATCAACCTGAAGACTTATAACCTCTGCCGTATGAATATGTTCCTGCACAATGTCAACTACGACCATTTCGACATTCAGCAGGGCGACACACTGAAGAATCCCCGCCACACTGACGAAGAGCCTTTTGATGCCATTGTGTCAAATCCTCCTTACTCCATTCCTTGGGACGGACCGAAAGACCCGACGCTCATCAACGACCCTCGCTTCTCCCCTGCCGGTGTGCTTGCTCCTGCCAGCAAGGCCGACCTCGCCTTCACCATGCACATGCTGTCGTGGCTCTCAACCGAAGGAACAGCTGCTATCATCGAGTTCCCCGGTGTGCTCTATCGTGGTGGTGCGGAGCAGAAGATTCGCCAGTATTTGGTAAGAAACAATTATGTTGATACTGTTATCCAGCTGCCTCAGAATCTTTTCTTCGGCACGTCCATTGCCACCTGCATCATTGTCCTGAAGAAGAACAAGCCCGACAACCGTGTCTGCTTCATCGATGCGAGCAACGAGTTTATCCATGAAGGCAACAAGAACAAGTTGAGCGACGAGAACATCCGGAAGATTTACGAGACACAGTTCAACAAGACTGAGGTTGAGTATTTCAGCAAGGTGGTGACCACTGCCGATATAGAAGCTCAGAAGTTCAACCTCTCCGTTTCTACCTATGTCGAGAAGGAGGACACATCGGTTGAAATTGATATCGACGAGCTCAACCAAAGGATAGCCCAGATAGTGGCTCGCCAGAATGTGTTGCGCACCGAAATAGACGAACTTGTAAAGACACTATGAGCCTATGGAAAGCATTGAGCAAATGATAAAGAGGCTTTGCCCAAAGGGGGTGGAGTGGAAGAGGTTAGGTGACTTATTGTATTCTATTAGGACAGGATTGAATCCAAGAAAGTTCTTTAGTTTGAATACTCCCGATGCAACAAATTATTATGTTACAATTAAAGAATTTAAAGGAGGTAATTTGGTTTTTGGAAATAACACGGATATGATTAACGATGAAGCCATGCGTCTTTGTAACAATAGATCTCATCTTGAAGAGGGCGATTTACTATTTTCTGGTACAGGCACAATTGGTGAGGTTTTAATTGTGAAAGAAACTCCTCGTAATTGGAATATCAAGGAAGGCGTTTATGCACTGAAGCCAAAAACAGAAGAAATTAAAGTTGAATATTTAAAACATATAATGCAAAACTCCTCTGTTAAGGCAAAGTTGGAATCTATATCAGAAGGTGGTACTGTTAAAAGTATTTCTATGAAGAAACTTGCAGACTTTGTTATTCCTGTCCCCCCATTAGAAATCCAATCCCGTATTGTTGAAATCCTCGACAAGATGGATACGCTTACAGCGGAGCTGGAGGCGGAGCTGGAGGCGCGAAAGCAACAATACGAATACTATCGCAATAAGTTGCTGTCATTTAGTGAAATTGGGGGAGGTATTAGATTTGTAAAACTTGGAGATGTCTGCGAGTTAGAAAGAGGAAAAGTTTTCTCCAAGAAGTACATTGAAGAACATCCAGGACAATATCCTGTATTTTCTTCCCAGACTGCGAACAATGGTGAGTTAGGTAAAATAGACACCTTTAATTATAATGGAGAGTTCCTTACTTGGACAACAGATGGTGCGTATGCTGGAACAATATTCTATAGAGAAGGAAAGTTCAGCATAACTAATGTATGTGGACTTATAAAAAATAATGACACTATGTTCAATATCAAATTCTTATTTCATTGGTTACGCCTGGTCGCTAAGAACTATGTATATTCGGGAATGGGCAATCCAAAACTTATGAGTAATCAAACTGCAGAAATTCTCATACCAGTTCTTACAATGCAAGAGCAGCAGCGCATCGTCTCCATCCTCGACCGCTTTGAAGCCCTCACTACAGACTTGCAGAGTGGCTTGCCGGCAGAGATTGAGGCACGCCGTCAGCAATACGAGTACTATCGCAACAAACTATTGACCTTCGAAGCGGTGTGACGGAGATGCCATTTGAGAAGAAATGACAAGAAAGAAAAGAACCCCAAGAACGCCAACAGCGAAACAAACATAATCAACAAAACAAAACCAAGACAATCATGGGAGTCAAGATAGGTTCTACTGCCGGATATATGTATATGGATATGTGGGTGCTTGCCAGCATCATCCAGTTGGGGACATTCAGCTTCTGCCGACGGTTCCTGAATCAGAAGAACGACCCCTGTGGCAGATTGTTCGACCAGATGACCCAGGCAGCTCGTTCGGGGCAGGCCAATATAGCCGAAGGTGTATCGCGCCATCAGACCTCGATAGAGACAGAGATGAAGCTGGTGGACGTGGCTCGTGCAAGCATCAACGAGCTGAGCAACGATTTCTCGTTTATCCTCATGGCAAACAAACAGGTGGCATGGCGCAACGACGACCCCAATGCCATCAGGCTGAGGGCAGTGAAGCCCGATGCGCCTCACTATGGCGAAGACATCATGCACGACATGATGGAGCATGTGCTCAGGCAGAAAGAGCGTTTCGACCCATGGATAGAACGAGGCGACCTGACATGTTCTGCCAATGCGCTGCTGATACTCTGCGCCCGTGTCAACAGCATGATAACGCGGTATTTAGAGAACAGCCTTGCGACATTCAAGCAGACAGGAGGTTTCGCCGAGAACATGACTAAGGAGCGCATAGAAACACAGCGCCAGCAAAGCGTGGAAGAGGGTGCGCCGATGTGTCCGAAGTGCGGTGCGCCGATGGTGAAACGCTATGCCAAGCGAGGCAGCAACCAGGGCAATGCGTTCTGGAGCTGCAGTAAGTACACAGAGACAGGGTGTACAGGCAGCCGCAGCATTACTATAAAGAGATGACGACAAGAACGTTACAAACGTTATGGACGTTAATAACGTTATGAACGATAGTAACGTTATGAACGAAATTAGCGATAGTAACGAAATTAACGATAATAACGATAGTAACGTAAATAACGCCCCACAAAAACCGAGGAAAACAATGACCTATAATATCCTATCCGAAAACAACACCAGCACCGTTGTGGCTCACTACGAGCGCCAGGCAATGGTGGAAGACAGCGCCTATCAGACCGAAGCCGATTTGGAGCGTTCGCTCATCGAGCAGCTCCAGCGTCAGGGCTATGAATATGCCCAGATACACAATGAGGATGAACTCATCGACAACCTGCGCCAGAAACTGGAGGAACTGAACGGCTACCGCTTCACTGACAACGAGTGGAGACGGTTCTTCAAGACCGAGATAGCAGCTGAGGGCAAAGGCATCGTGGACAAGACAAGGACAATACAGACCGACTTCGTCAAGACCTTGAGGCGCGACAATGGAGAGGAAAAGAACATCTATCTGATAAAGAAAGATGATGTGCATGCCAACCGCACACAGGTAATCAACCAATATGAGGTGTGGAACGGTCAGCGCCCCAACCGCTACGATGTCAGCATCCTTGTCAATGGCTTGCCGCTGGTACACATAGAGCTGAAGAAACGTGGTGTAAGCATCAAAGAGGCTTTCAACCAGATAAACCGCTACGGCAGAGAATCATTCTGGGCAGGAAACGGATTGTTTGAGTATGTCCAGATTTTCGTGGTGAGCAACGGCACACAGACAAAGTACTACAGCAACACGACCCGCGACAGCCATATCAACGAGATAAAAAAGGGAGGGAACAAGAACAAGCCAAAGACAAGCAACTCGTTCGAGTTTACCAGCTATTGGGCAGATGCCAGAAATCAGGTTCTCAATGACTTGGTGGACTTCACCGCCACCTTCTTCTCCCGCCATACCCTGCTCAACGTCCTGACACGCTTCTGTGTGCTGACCGAACAGGACTTGCTTCTTGTGATGCGCCCTTACCAGATTGCAGCAACCGAAGCTCTACTGAACCAGATTGAGCGTGCCCACAACATGAATAAGCAAGGCACGCGAGACGCCTGCGGATTTGTGTGGCACACCACAGGTTCGGGCAAGACGCTGACATCGTTCAAGGCGGCACAGTTGGCTACGAGATACGACTTCGTGGACAAGGTGGTGTTCGTGGTTGACCGCAAAGACCTTGACTATCAGACCATGAAGGAGTATGACCGGTTCCAGAAAGGTGCTGCCAATGGCAACACATCGACAAAGATACTTGAAAGTCAGCTGAAGAATCCCAAGTGCAAGATTGTCATAACCACCATACAGAAGCTAACATCACTAATCAAGCGCTTCCCGACACACGAGATATTCGGCAAGAATGTGGTGATGGTGTTCGACGAGTGCCACCGCTCACAGTTTGGCGATATGAACGCCGCTATCGTCAGGAAGTTCAAGAAATATTACATCTTTGGCTTCACCGGTACACCCATCTTTCCTGAGAACATGCCCCGTAGCGGCGGCAACCCCAGAACAACCGAAGATGTCTTTGGAAGGAAACTCCACACCTATACTATCGTTGATGCTATCCGCGACCACAATGTGCTGCCGTTCCGTGTGACATACGTCAGCACCATGAAGAGCAAGAAGGGCATCGAGAACGCACAGGTCTGGGACATAGAGCGCGAGAAGGCGCTGATGTCAGCAAAGCGCATCAGCAATGTCACAAGCTATATACTGGAGCATTATGCACAGCAGACGAAACAGACAAGTTCGTACATCTTCAAGCAGCTGAATGATGTGGCAGACGTAGTGAAGCACTACGGGGAAAAAGGCCATGAGGAAGTAAGGATGAAGGCAAGGCTCAGCGGTTTCAACTCCATGTTTGCCGTGCAGAGCATTGATGCAGCCAAACTGTATTACGATGAGTTCAAGAAGCAGATGGCAGAACTGCCGGAGAACAGGAAACTGAAAATCGCCACAATCTTCTCGTACGGAGTAAATGACGAAGCAGGCGGTGATATAGAGGATGAAGACCCGGACAGCACAGCGGGCATGGACGAGAGCAGCCGTGACTTCTTGGAACGTGCCATCGCGGACTATAACAAGATGTTCTCGACCAACTACGACACGTCGGCAGACAAGTTCCCCAACTATTATAAAGATGTGTCGCTGCGCATGAAGAACCGTGAGATAGACATCCTCATAGTGGTGAACATGTTCCTGACCGGCTTCGATGCCACGACGCTAAACACTCTGTGGGTAGACAAGAACCTGCGCTATCATGGGCTGATACAATCGTACAGCCGCACCAACCGCATACTGAACTCTGTGAAGAATGTCGGAAACATAGTATGCTTCCGTAATCTTGAAGACCAGACGAACACGGCTCTGTCACTCTTTGGCGATCCTGACGCCAGAGGCACAGTGATACTCCGTCCGTTCGAGGACTATTTCTACGGCTATACAGACGAGAGGGGCAAACACGTCAAGGGCTATGTTGAGTTTGTAGAAGAGTTGAAGGCACTCGTCCCTCCCGGTACTATCCCCGTGGGAGAACAGAAAGTGCGTGACTTCATAAAGTTGTTTGGCACAATACTCCGTTTCATAAACCTTTTGAGCTGCTTCGACCAGTTTGCAGCGCTCAATCCGCTTACAGCAAGAGAAATCCAAGACTATACAAGCGTTTACATCGACCTGCATGATTACTACCGTAACAACAAGAATGGCGACAAGACCAACGTTAACGACGACATCGAGTTTGAGATGGAGCTTGTCAAGCAGGTAGAGGTAAACATTGATTATATCCTCTACCTTGTAAAGCAGTATCATGACAGCCATTGTCAGGATAATGAGATTCATATCCGAATAGTCAAGTCGATAGATTCAAGTGCCGACCTGCGCGACAAGAAGGAACTTATAGAACGCTTCATAGAGAGCATGACAGCCACAGGCGATGTCTATGAGGAATGGCAGACATATCTCAACGAGCAGAAGAAGGCTGAGTTTGCAGAACTTGTGGCAGAAGAGCATCTGAAGAGCGACAAGGCTGTAGAGTTCATAGAGATGGCATTCAAGCGTGGCTATGTTCCCGAAGGCGGTCTGGAACTGAACAACATCATGCCTCCAATCAACCCATTTGACCCTAATGCCAACCGCCAAGGCAAGGTAGAGCATGTGCTTGACAGGATAAAGGCATTCTTTACAAAGTACTTTGGATTTGCCGATGGACGGTTTATGGATAAGCTACATTAGCAAGGACATTCATGCTGCAATCATACCATGGAGCAAATATCACCTCATCAAAAATCATATCGTGACAAATGAAACAAAAAAGGGCTCACTATGGAAATGCCCTTGAATATCAGAATCTGCAGGACCGCAATCCTGTAGAAGCGACAGGAATACAACCGTACATAAACAAATATGGGCTGCAACTGCTTGTGCATGTCGAAGAAGAGAATCGCACACACAGTTGCAACCCAATGATTTTTGGATAGGCACACTATCGGTAATCCCCATATAAAGGTGAGGGTGTGTGGAATAGTATACCGTTTATTTTTTAATGTAGAAAGAAGCGGTTAACGCTCTTTCCTTGAATGATTTATCAGTTAAAATAGTAGAGGAATGACGCGATGCCCTCAAGGGCTGGTTTGCGTTGTCCCTCAATCTCTATTCTGAACTTTATCTCTGTCTTGCATATTCCGCGGAGGTTCTGTATATCGTGGAGCGATGCGACAAGGCGGACACGGCTTCCGCAGACAACGGGCTGACCAAACCGCATCTTGTCCATACCGTAGTTGACAAGCATTTTTATGTTTCTCACCTCAATTATCTGGTCCCAGAGATATGGCAGGACAGAGAGAGTCAGGTATCCGTGGGCGATAGTCGACTTGTATGGGCTTTCTTTAGCTGCACGTTCTGTATCGACGTGTATCCACTGATGGTCGAGTGTGGCGTCGGCAAACAGGTTTATGCGTTCCTGGTCGAGAGTGAGCCACTCTGATGCTCCAAGTTCGGTGGAGAGACGGGCTGCAAACTCTTCGTAAGAGTTAATGATAAGCTTTTCCATTGTTTTTTTTCGTGTATAGTTTATTGTTGTTGTTTGTTATATGTACTGCGCTGTTTGTTGTGTGGTAACAGCAATTTGGGTAAGTGGGTGTCACATACTACCAATGAACAGGAGGAGCATTGACAGAAGGACGAGTATAAGGTCAAGAACTTTTGATTTGAGATTCTTCTCGTGGAGCAGCAATGCTCCAAAGACAAAGCTGACGACGACAGAGCCGCGGCGAATCATAGACACGACGCTTATCATGGCTCCCTCCAGCCCAAGGGCATAGAAGTAGACGAAATCGGCCGTAGACAGGAAGATGGATATAAGCGGTATGCTCCATGTCCAGCGGAATGGTGTCGACTGTTTTCGGCGAGGGTACCACAAAACGAGGAGGACACATGTCATCATAATAAACTGGTAGATTGTATACCACGACTGGACCGCCATCTTGTCAAGCCCTATTCCGCCTGCCTGCGGGCTTGCCATGAGATATTTATCGTAAAGGCCAGATAGGGCACCAAGAATATTGGCGGCAATAACGAAGTATATCCATTTGTCGTGCCACCAGTCTATCCCCTCCCTCCGGCTAGTCTTTTTCAACATCTCTATGCCGATAAGGGCTACTATCACTCCAAGCCACTGCCATAGATTCAGTCGCTCTGCAAAAAAGACAAGCGCTCCGAGAAGCACCATAACCGGACGTGTGGCATTAATAGGTCCAACAATGGTCAGAGGCAGATGCTTCAGTCCGAAATAGGCAAGGAGCCAGCTGCTGAGGACTATGCAAGATTTCAAGAATATGTATCCATGTGTCCCAATGGCGCACGATGGTGTGTAGAATAGTGACTCCGTGCTGATTACTCCATATGACGACAGAATGATGAAGGGAGCGAAGAGCAGCGAGGAGAACAGCGTGTTGAGCATAAGGACAGGTATGACGGCATTGTCCTTAAGGCTCTGTTTCTTGAAAACATCATAGAAGCCGAGGAGTGCGGCAGATAGGAATGCAAGTATTACCCACATGGTGATATGTCTGGAGTTGGTTAAGTGGAAAGACAAGAAGATGAAGTTAATGGATGCCCTACCCTATTATTGTCGGCGGGATTCCACTTGCATCCTCAGGATATGCTAAACCCTCATAGCCTGACTATGTGTATCGACATAGTGCTGACAGGCTAATCGATAAAGACGCAAATCGCCTCAAACGAGTTCTGAGGGCCGCGCCAATGTTTCATAGGACCAATTACGATGAGGCAGAATATCAAAAAGCGTCTGCTTTGACTGAACTGGAAAAAGAGTCATATATCGTTTCCGAATAATTATAACAGAAATATGATATAATATCTGCCGACATTGAATCTGTGTCTTGAATGAGAGATAGCGGCACCCCTCTCACACCGGAAAAAGGTGGCTATGGGGTTGTAACGACATCTGATGATACCATCTTCTGTATCAATGCTTTAGCTCCTTTACGTGCTTCCTCCTCTTCAACATCATATTCAGAAAGGAGAAGATTGGTTATGTCGTCTTCTGTAAAGTCTGTTTCCTCATCTATAGAGTTCCATATGAAGGCGGCTGTCTCGTTGACAGCTATAAGGTTTGTAAAATCGATGTTCTCGAGCCCTTCGGCAATAAGGAATGTCTCTCCACATAGCGAGCGCAGAGTAAAGCCTGGTTTCTTCTTCATTATATGTTTTGTCTTTAATTATTCATTCTTGATTATCATAGCTGCTCACAATTGTCCATGCTGCTGGTTACTTTACATAATACACTCCCACCTCTATTTGTCATCCAATATCTTAAGAGAACGGAAGAGCATATGGTGAAGCATGAGCAGATGTCGCCTGATAGGAAATAGTCTTGTCCAGATGAAGGAGTATACCCTCCATTTATAGCCTTTTATTGTGTCAGGCTTGTTTCTTCCCTTACGTATGAAAGCGAATGCGAGAGCCTTAACATCATCCATCTTGCAACGCTCGACTGATATGTTGCCATCACCCCTTAGTGTTACATCGTCGCCGTTTATGTCTATGATTCGATGCATAACATACCTGTGGCCATTTATGAGAGCCAACACTGGGTCGCCAACCTTTATGTTGACTGGTTTCCCCAATATGCCCTTATCCCTATTGTGGCATAAGAATGGCCGCATGCTGTTTCCTTTGAGGGGTATAGTGACAGTGTGTCCCTCGTTAATGAGCCTTATTATTTCAGGCATGAGAATGTTCAAAGGGATATTGACTGCATTTGAACAATTTGAGGGGGAGGGCACAGGATAGAGATGGAGTAGACGTTTCAATGCACGCTTTACGCCCCGGTCATCTGAAGGCATAGAATAATGTGTGGAGCATAATGTATCGGTATCATGCTTACAGATGGCTTTATGGCAGACAAGGGCAGATTCAGCATCAGGAGTGCAATGGAGTATATAAACTTGTGTTGTGCTGATTATCTTTGAAACAGAGTCACATATCTTCGTATAGATAGAAGAATCCCATTTCATTGTCGAGCATGATGGGAGCAACGTTGCAAATGCTACCAACGGGGGAAGATTCTCAACGTAATTCTCTGGTTTCCTGTCAATTTTGGATATAGCTGCCAAGGGGGCTGATATTTTCCTATAGCATGGAGTTTTCCCGCTCCATGGTGAACCATAAATATATGGCACCCCATCGATTATCCGGATTATCGGACTATCATCATTCATCAGGTCGCAGTCGGGTATCATCTTTAGCCAGTTGGCAGTCTGTGTGCTTTTCCCCGTCCCGCTTTTTGCAATGAATGCGTATCCATATCCCCTGTGCCTGACGACAGAGGCATGTATGATTAGTGTGGAGCGTATAGAACCAGCGAAAGCATAGGCAAGCATCATAGCATTGTTAAGTCCGAATCTTCTCATGCGGCTATTCCCATTAAGGGCAATATCACAATGTGAGAAGTCAGCATTGCAAATAAGTATGGCACAGTCATTTCTAAATATGTCTCGTATGACAAACTGGTATCCTCCATTGTCCAATTTGTCTACTACAGTATCTCCATTGCCAGTATCAAATATGCGTATGTGCTGTCTTCTACCTCTCGGGATGGGTTTCAGACAGTCATGTACAATGACAGACTGGAGGAAGGGTGCCTCATCTTGCGAACTGGTAAGAAAAGTGGAAAAAGAAGGAATGATATGCAGACCATTCTCTGCATCTTCCTTCTCGAAAGTCAGTTTCACTATCCAGTCTGCAATGTTAAATATGTATTCTGACATTTACTCTTGTTTATCTTCTTTGCCCACGGTCTTAAAAGTGAACTCGCCTGTTGGTATAATCTTAAGCTCTATTCCTGGCACGTTGTATTTACGTCGCAACTTGGTATATGCTTTCTCCGCTTTTTTCCGTGTTTTCTTGAAATAAACTGTATTTGTGCGTCTTGCGTCGCCCTTCTCCTTGAAATAGGTGTTCAGCTGGTCAACATAGCTTGTGAACCCTCCGAGAATATGCTTTGACTCGAAATAAGCACTGTCAACGACCTGCACATCAGTCATATACACTATGGTATCATTGAACGACGGGGAGATGCCATACATGTATATTGTCCTTGTATCTATTTTCGTGGCTGAAGTGTTCTTCTTCTTAGCTGAGAGTGTCAACATCATAGATGCTAACAACGTCAATGCCATTATTTTTCTAATCATATAGGTTTTGATTTTGTATGGTTTGTCTCTGAAATGATATTTTATTTGTAACGCTCTATTAGGAATCCGCCTTAAGGGAAGATACTTCCCAATATGTGCATCTTTTTCACCAAGGCTGATTGTAATTGCCTATCTTGCAGCATGGTTTTTGTTATGAAAGATAGCTTCTCAACGCTTTGTCCTTTGTCACTGACCTTAGATGACGCAGTCCTTTCTTACGTATCTGACGTACCCTCTCTCGAGTGTAACCGTACTTTGCTGCAATTTCTGCAAGTGTCATCTCTTCTCCCCCGATGCCGAAATAAGCTGAGAGCACCTGGCGTTCTCTTTGGTGAAGAAGGGTTACTGAACGCTTTATCTCTTGCCGTAAAGCTTCGAGTGATGTAAGCTCGTCAGTGGAATCGGAATCGGTATCGCTCAGCTTGTCTACAAGAGTTGTCTTACCTCCTTCTTTTATTGGAGCATCAATTGATGTGCCTCTTGTGCTTGCCTTCATAGTTGACTTGATGCGTGACTCATCGATTCCGGCTTTTTCTGCTATCTCGTTAATATTAGGACGCCGTTCGTTCTCTTGCTCGAAAATTGTGCGCATCCTGTTTATCTTGTTAACTCTCGTCACATCTTTCTCTGGGACGGATACGGTTCGGCTTTGTGTTGCTATAGCTCGTAGTATCGCTTTGCGGATGTATCTCGTGGCGAATGATGCAAACCTTACTCCACGAGACACATCAAACTGCCCGACAGCTTCAATGAGCCCTATATTTCCCTCATTAACAAGGTCAGAAAGTTCAATACCTTTATCCGCGTGACGGCGCGCAATCTTAATCACAAGGTTAAGATGTGATGTGACGAGACGTTCTTTTGCCTTTGCATCGCCTTTGCTGATGAGTTTAGCCAACTCCCGCTCATCCTCAGGAGAAATCGTTATCTCATGACCTATCTCGCGAAGATACTGGTCAAGCAGTTTGTTGTCGCGCTGTGTCATAGTGGTATTCGTTATTATTGATGTATAGCTGTTTTTTACAAATATCCCAAATGATATATACCTGAGGTCTCTCTATCAATCGGTATGGATATATGATGCGGCTTGTGCTTGTGATTTTTTAAGTGTCACAATTAGTGCAAACACATCGCTTCTTTCGTGCGTAGCTTCGCCACGATAATAGCATCATATGAGGCCATTTGTTTTCAGTATATTCCTGGATTATATCAGAACTCAGATGTGAAATGGAACTTGATATTCTTGAAATCTTCTTGAGCCATTTGGAGGACATAACCGGAATCTGCCAGGAAAACGTCCCGTCCCTCACGGTCTTTAGCCATATACTGGTATTTCCTTTTCTTGAAATTCTCCAGCTCTTTCTCGTCATCGCTCTCAATCCAACATGCCTTGTATAGATGTAATGGTTCCCAACGGCAACGTGCATTATACTCATTCTCAAGACGGTATTGTATCACCTCAAACTGGAGTTGACCTACAGTACCGATGATTTTGCGTCCATTGAACTGGTTTATGAACAGCTGAGCCACACCCTCGTCCATGAGTTGGTTGATGCCTTTCTCAAGTTGTTTTGACTTCATCGGGTCATCATTCTCTATATATTTGAAAAGCTCGGGCGAGAACGAGGGGAGTCCTCTGAAATGGATACGCTCACCTTCAGTCAACGTGTCGCCTATCTTGAATATCCCATTGTCTGGTAGTCCAACAATGTCTCCTGCCCATGCCTCATCAATAGTAGATTTTCGCTGAGCCATGAACTGTGTTGGAGATGAGAATCTGAGAGTCTTGTTCTGACGAACATGGAGGTACGGTTGGTTACGCACAAATTTTCCTGAGCATACTTTGCAGAATGCTATACATGAACGATGGTTGGGGTCAATATTTGCCGTAATCTTGAAGATGAATCCTGTAAATTTCTGTTCATCTGGATTGACATCACGCTCCTCGGCCTTGGTTGGACGAGGGGAAGGGGCTATCTCAACAAAACAGTCGAGCAGCTCCTGAACTCCGAAATTATTCAAAGCTGAACCAAAGAAGACTGGAGCAACCTCTGCCGAGCGATATGTATCAACCTCAAATTCCGGGTATACACCTGCTACAAGCTCAAGGTCATCTCGTAACTGTTTTGCGTCGGCCTCTCCTATCTGGTTGTCAAGTTCATCGCTGTCAATATCTACCTCAATTTTCTCTGTCACCCTCTGTTTGTCAGGAGTGAAGAGATTCAGCTGATTTTCGTATATATTATATACTCCCTTGAATTTTACTCCTTGGTTTATAGGCCACGATAAAGGACGGACATGTATTTGAAGCTCTTGTTCTAATTCGTCAAGAAGATCAAAAGGGTCACGTCCCTCACGGTCCATCTTGTTTATGAATATTATGACAGGGGTGTTGCGCATCCGGCAGACTTCCATCAGTTTTCTTGTCTGTGTCTCGACACCTTTTGCTCCGTCGACAACAATAATAGCTGAATCAACAGCTGTGAGCGTACGGAAAGTGTCTTCGGCGAAGTCCTGGTGTCCGGGAGTGTCCAGAATGTTGACCTTATAGTCACGATAATCAAATTCCATGACTGATGTGGAGACAGAGATACCACGTTGTTTCTCTATTTCCATCCAGTCAGATGTAGCGCTTTTTCTTATCTTATTGCTTTTTACTGCACCTGCCACCTGTATTTGACCGCCAAAGAGGAGGAACTTCTCCGTAAGCGTTGTCTTACCGGCATCAGGATGTGATATAATGGCGAATGTCCTGCGGCGTTCTATTTCTGGATTCACGTTTCTTTTTGTTATTATCTGATTAAACTTGATTATTGTGTCACTTATCGCTCTTATCGGCCTCGTGAATTTTATTCGCTTTCTTAGGAAAGTGGCCAAGTCGAGTGTAGTCTGTTGACTAATAGGTTGGATGAATGTGGCAGTTTCTTGGGATGTATCTGAGATGAATGTTGCATGCACTATCTTTCCTCAGCACAGATATGCTGAATGCAAATGGCAAGGCTGTCCTCCCAGTAAGGAATCTTTATGCCTAACGCATTTTTTATCTTCGTCTTGTCCAATACACTATAATGAGGACGTGCAGCCGGTGTAGGGTACTCATAGGTATGTAAAGGGTTTACTTTGCAAGTAGTTATACCGGCGATTCGATGGATGGCCTTTGTAAAGTCATACCATGAAATTGCGCCTTCGTTGCTGAAATGGAATATTCCAGACGGTACTCCTTTATCGACAGCAGCCATGATAGCTGTGGCAAGGTCACTTGCATATGTGGGAGAGCCTATCTGGTCGAATATCACCCCTAATTCATCCTTCGTACGTCCGAGGGATATCATTGTCTTCACAAAATTTCTCCCGAATTCTGAGTACAACCATGCGGTGCGGATAATCATTGTATGTGGACAGGATTCCATCGCTCTTCTCTCGCCCTCAAGTTTTGTCATTCCATACACACTGTTGGGACATGTCTTCTCATCCTCTCTGTATGGTACATGGTGCTCACCATTGAATACGTAGTCTGTCGACACTTGTATGAGCCATGCGCCTATTCTCTCTGCTGCACATGCGAGGATGTGTGGTGCTGTAGAATTAAGCTTGGTGCACAATTCAACATCGCTCTGCGCCTTGTCTACAGCGGTATATGCTGCACAGTTGATAATACCATCTATCCGGCACTCATTGACGAATGACTCCACTGCTACATCGTCTGTGATATCGAGCTGGCTATAGTTAACCACTCCGTCTGCTGATTGCTGTATGTCGGTATTATAGAATGTATGGTTTGCGTATGATGGCTGCAAGAGCTGCAGGGCATTGCCAAGCTGGCCGTTGCATCCTGTTACAAGAATATTCATATTACCTGTTTCCTGTTTGATATCTTATAAGTTTCCGTGGTAACGAAGTGTTGTTGGTTTGCTCTCTTAGGCAAGGGCTTTTGTTTCCAAAATATTGTATTACAAGTTGAAAAGATTGTGGTGTCTGGAAAAATTGTCATTCAAACTCGAGTCCCTCAGTCTTGTCTTTCTTGTAATAATCTGATAGCATACCAATAAATGTGGATATTTCCTTTATTGCCATAGCTGTATTCTCAGATATCTCCTTTTTCCTCAGTCTCAGCATCATAACTCCATAAAGGGCATCAAAACATGTTTCTATCTCATTGAGGTTTTTGTCACCCTTGTTGCGGAGCTCTACAATGAATGGGAGAACCTTGTAATACTCGGCATTATAGAATGGGAATTTCTGCGAGGAGAGAAGTTGCTGATGCAGTTCGATGAGGTTTTGCATGACTACTTTGTTAATCTGGATATGCCCAGACTCCCTACATCCTTCCTGCGTCATCATCCGTATCAAATTGGAATACCAGTCAGTTATATCGTCCCTCATCTCATCAGAACATTCGAACCTGCTGATATACTCGCGCCTTATGGCCGGAAGATAACAGTCATAAGCTCTGATGATATCCTCAATTTGCCACATATAGAGTAGATATTCGGCAATGTTCTCATTTCTGAGTTTCTGTGATACGTACATAATATATTTATGATTGTCTTGTATTTGGAAGTTCTTTGTATCAGTAGAAAAATGTATCTATCCCCGTACACCTTTGTTATAAATGCCTCACATGACTGTATCAATCACAGAGACATCTGAATGGAATCCTTACCAGTAGCTGAATGTGTAGAGATTGAACATTGTGCCAATAAGCATAATGAAAGAGAAGACAACTACTATAGAGCCTATGATGCGATTTATGAGGATTATCGCGTTATCAGAAAACTTTTCCCTTACTTTATCCACGAGCCATGTCAGGCCGTACCACCATAATAATGCTCCAAGGAATATACAGAAGTATCCAAAAGTCATCTCTACAGAATGGTTCGGTATAACGAATGCAAACTGTGCGAAAGTTGCCATAAAGAGAAATATAATCAGGGGGTTGGAGAATGTCACGAGAAACCCTGTTATTCCATTATGAATCAATGTGCCTTTCTTGTTCTTGCGGCTATGATGCATTTTTTTTGTAGGGTCAGAGCGGAAGCAGTATAAACCGAATACAAGCAACAATATGCTACCTGTTATCTGGAGTATAAACTTATTATGCGGACTGGTAATGAGATCCATGACAAAGCTCATGCCTAATCCGGTTACCATGGCATATATAATATCGCTGACAGCAGCACCTAAACCTGTCACGAGTCCATACCAACGACCCTTTTTCAGGGTACGTTGAATTGTCAGCACCCCAACAGGTCCCATTGGTGCAGACGCAATTATTCCGATGAGAATACCCTTCAGGGCAAGCTCCATCAGATCTACATGTATTGTAAATGGCATATGTTTTCTGCTTTTAGTGATGCAAAATTGCAAAAAAATATTCACTACTGCAAATTTCCGTATAAAAATCTTTAAGTTATTAGATTAATTTATTAACTTTGCCACAATTATTCGTATATGTTAAGGGAATAAAAAGACACCATCTGTCCTCAGTTAACGGATAGGCGTGAAAAAAAAATCGACCAGCATTGTCTTAGACTTGATGACAACCAAACAAAATATAGATAAATTGTAAGAAAAAGATAAATATAACAAAACGAATCATGAGCAAGACTTCAGAGCGTCCGTATGTTATCGGATTAGATTTAGGCGGTACGAATGCCGTGTTTGGCATCGTCGATAAGGAAGCAAACATTGTTGCCCAGACATCTGTCAAGACACAGCAATACTCTACTGCTGAGTCGTTTGTAGATGCGTGTGTAGACGCGCTAAAGCCAATAATTGAGCAGGTTGGTGGTATATGCCGTATTCACGGTATGGGTGCAGGAGCACCTAACGGCAATTATCATACTGGAATGATTGAGAACGCGCCAAACATAGCATGGGCAAAGGGAAAGCCTGTCCCTCTTGCTGCTATGTTCAGCGAGCGCCTCGGCATTGACATGGTGTTGACTAACGATGCCAATGCTGCCGCCCTTGGCGAGATGACCTACGGTGTAGCTAAAGGCTTGAAAGACTTTATTATGATAACGCTTGGAACTGGTGTCGGCTCAGGTATCGTTGTCAATGGAGAGCTTGTTTACGGCCATGACGGCCTTGCTGGTGAACTCGGACATGTTATCATGGTACGTGGTGAAAAAGGACGTCTTTGTGGATGTGGCAGAAGAGGATGTTTAGAGGCATACTGCTCGGCTACAGGCGTAGCACGCACAGCACGCGAGATGCTGGAGAGAGACAGCCGGCCGTCAGAGCTAAGGGATATTGACCCTCAGAAGATTGAGAGCTACGATGTCTTCAAGGCTGCCAAGCATGGTGACCCTATTGCACTTGAGATATTCCAGTTTACAGGTGACATGCTTGGTAGGGCTTGTGCAGACTTTGCCGCTTTCTCTTCTCCGGAGGCGTTTGTTTTCTTCGGAGGGCTCGCTAAATCTGGTGACCTTATCATGGATCCTATCAAGAAGGCTTACGATGACAATGTGCTGAATATCTTCAAGGGTAAAGCAAAGTTCATGTTCTCTTCACTAGATGGTGCAGGGGCTGCTGTCCTTGGCGCTGCTGCTCTTGGATGGAAAGTCTGACGCTATGTCTACGGACTATCCCCGACCCCCAAAATAAATCAAGTGTCTCGTCCCGATAGTTAAAAATGACATCAGGCACATTCATCGTTTTGGGGACAAATAGAGAAACATGGACTTATAATACGCTCAAACAAAACCACGACATAGTTCTGCAAGTTCCTGCTCCAGCATATGCCTGTATATAGTCAATACACAATAATATCGCATAAAGCTGGAGAAAGGCTTGTCAGACTTTGTTGGTAAACCTAAACGGGGGTTAATAGTGCCAATACGCCTCTCCCTCGATTCATGTCACTTCGTAAGAAAAAAAACAAATTAAAAAATTATTCGTTCCCCTGTAATATCCATTTATTTGATGACAAGAGAAGAAGATATTAATAAAGCCGTTGAGGTGTTACGTAATGGTGGCATTATCCTTTATCCTACAGATACAGTCTGGGGGATAGGATGTGATGCTACGAACCCTGATGCTGTCCGTCGTGTTTATGAGGTAAAGCACCGCGATGATTCAAAATCTATGATATGCCTTGTTGATAATCCCGACCGTATTCAGCGTTACGTAAGAAATATTCCTGAAGTCGCATGGGACATCTTTGACTTATCAGATAATCCTACAACAGTCATTCTGGATGGTGCTGTCAATCTCGCACATAACCTTATCTCGTCTGACGGCTCCATAGCTATGCGTGTCACACATGAAGAATTCTCTAAGCATCTATGCTATCGTTTCCAGAAACCCCTCGTCAGCACGAGCGCCAATATCAGCGGAATGCCAACCGCTCAGAATTATGGAGACATATCTCCAGAGCTGCTTGAGTCTGTGGATTATGTCTGTTGGTCACGGCGTCAGGAGCACAAGCCACATAAACCATCGAGTATAATAAAGCTGGCTCCTGATGGTGGAGTGACAATAATACGCAGGTAGGTTTCTCGTATCTCACAAAACGCTGCCATTCTTTGCAGAAAGAGTCCCTTTCACTCCACCAGTTAAGGTCATTTTGAGGTTGAGCTCATACAATACAGGAAATTACGCAGCTCATAACTAAGACGATGTGAACCATCTGTCCGAAACAATATAAAGATAAAGAAACGCAAACTATCTATACATATGCAGGATGACAATATCATAGAACGAACCGTGAGATGGGTAACGACCCATGTCTCTCACCGACAGCTATTGCTTCTGTTAGCATTCATTGTAGGCTTCCTTGCCGCACTTGCCGCTTATATTCTGCATTCGCTGATACATATTATACAGCATATGCTAAGCTCGCAATTTGCAAGTGAGGGCTTCAACTGGTTCTATCTTGTCTGTCCTGTTATAGGCATATTATTAACGATGCTATTTGTGCGTTATATAGTGAGGGATAACATATCACATGGCATCACACGCATTCTTTACGCCTTCTCTACCAAACAAGGCCGGCTGCCCTCCCACAATACATGGACCTCAGTTGTGGCCTCGGCCATCACGATAGGTTTTGGAGGCTCAGTAGGAGCCGAAGCCCCTATTGTCCTTACTGGCTCAGCAATAGGAAGCACTCTTGCTCAGCGTTTCAAACTTGACAATAAAACTATCTTCATGCTTGTCGGCTGTGGAGCGTCTGCTGCCATTGCTGGCATTTTCAAAGCTCCTATAGCAGGCCTTGTCTTCACGATAGAAGTATTGATGATTGATCTCACTATGGGGTCTCTGCTTCCGATACTCATCTCGTGTGTTACAGCGACATGCTTCACATATGTTCTCGTAGGTGACAGCTCTCTTTTCACATTTACCCTTCAGGAGGCCTGGCCTGTCAACCGTGCACCCGCTAATATAATGCTCGGCATAGCCTGTGGCCTTGTCTCTCTCTATTTCATCCGCTCAATGACATACTGTGAGGACTTTTATGCACGGTTAAAGTCACATCCATATATACGACTAATCATTGGTGGTATCATACTCAGTTTGCTCATTTTCCTTTTCCCATCATTATATGGAGAAGGATATTCTGCCATAAACATCCTGCTAAATGGTAAGTCAGAGGCAGAGTTTGCCACGCTAATGAACCGCTCGCTCTTTTCAGGACATGAAAGTCTTCTTATTGTCTATGTCACCTTGGTTCTTCTGACAAAGACCATAGCAACATCTTCAACCAATGGGGGTGGAGGATGTGGTGGAACCTTTGCGCCTTCATTGTTCATTGGTGCTTTTGCCGGATTTCTCTTCGCACGCATATGGAACCATTATTCTTTGGGCATCATAGTGCCAGAGAACAATTTTGCCCTTCTTGGCATGGCAGGTGTCATGTCAGGTGTCATGCATGCCCCCCTGACAGGAGTCTTCTTAATTGCTGAGCTGACAGGAGGATACGATCTCTTTATTCCGCTGATGATTGTCAGCACAGTATCATATCTAACAATATATATCTTTGAGCCTCACAGCATTTATGGCATGCGATTAGCGCACCAGGGAAAACTCATCACTCATCACACTGACCATGCTGTTCTCACGCTCATGTCACTTGATACTGTTATCGAGCGTGACTGCTCGGCCGTATCGCCTGATATGATGCTCTCAGAGTTAGTACATAAGATAAGCCGCTCGCGTGTCGATGTGCTTCCGGTTACCGATACTGGCAACCATCTTATAGGAGAGATAGACATGATGAAACTGCGACATATCTTATTCCGCACTGAACTATACCACCGTTTCTCTGTCCGTCAGCTTATGTCCGAACCTCCTGCTCTCCTTGGTGTGAACGACCCTATGGAGGATGTCATGAAAGCATTTGACAGCACCAATGCCCAGCAGCTCCCTGTCGTCACAACAGACAAAGAGCTCATCGGATATGTAAGCAGAGCACATGTGTACTCTCTATACCGCAAAATCGTGGCCGATTTAAGTACCGACTGATTCAACACATCTACCCGTTGAGCTTCTCTCACTCTGTCCAATAAGGCACATATACATGTTCTTTCACGTGTATACTTGAGACCCCTTCAACATGTACAATAAAATACATTACATCAAGTTTCGCATGTCTGTGAAATGCTGTCAGTAAACAAGTGGACAAGAAACGGGTTGACGGGTTTGCAAGTAAACAAGTTGGCAAGTTGACAGGCAGCATGAGTAACAACTCGTATACTTACCAACATGTAAACAACCCAGAACTCGTTAACTGTTTGCAAGTTATTAACTTGTGAAACTTAATAGCAATACATCAAGATACGCAAAAATCATAATTTTGGAATAAATGAAAAAAGAAGAATTACGCATAGTTTTTATGGGAACCCCAGAGTTTGCTGTTGGTACACTTCAAGCTCTTGTTGACGGAGGTTTCAATGTCGTTGCAGTCGTCACACAGCCTGACAAGCCTGTTGGTCGCCATCAGGACACCTTGCAGCCATCTCCGATAAAAAAATATGCTCTTGCCCACTCCATTCCAGTACTCCAGCCCACCAAGATGAAGGACGAGACGTTTCTTGACGAACTCCGCCGTTATAAGGCAGATATCCAGGTTGTTGTAGCATTCCGTATGCTCCCTGAGGTGGTATGGGCTATGCCCCGTCTCGGTACATTCAATGTCCACGCTTCCCTTCTACCTCAGTACAGAGGAGCTGCCCCTATCAACTGGGCTGTAATAAACGGAGAGACAATGACAGGCGTGACAACATTCTTCCTGGACCAGGATATAGATACGGGGCGTATCATAGAACAGCGTCACTTCCCTATTCCCCACGACGCTGATGCGGGTTACGTCTACGATGGGCTTATGCATCTTGGCGCGTCAACTGCCATCTCCACTCTCATGAAAATTATCGAATGTGATGGGACAATTCAAACTATAGCCCAAGATGAGCTTTCTGGATGCCTATCCTCAAAATGTCATAAGACGCTAAAACACGCACCGAAGATTTTCAAGGAGACATGCCGTGTCCGATGGGACAACCCATCTGCCGTCATTTACAATTTCGTCCGTGGCCTATCGCCATACCCTGGTGTATGGACTGTTATGGAGGCAGAAGGTGAGCAGCCTCTCACAGTAAAGATATTTAAGACAGTACAGACAGAGCGTCTGCCATTCTCCAATGACGCAGCGACTCTAGTTCCAGGCACAGTAGTTGTAGATGATAGCCACTTGTACATATCCACATCCGATACGCTCCTTGAGATAATTGAGCTTCAGGTATCAGGCAAACGGCGCATGACGTCACGAGATTTCCTTAATGGGTTCCGCAAAATTGCAGTGTACCATTGCGTCTGATTCCCCTCCCCTCTCTTGATGCTATGAACGTTATACAGGAACATTCCTTATGAGACTCGTATCCAGTTGCGTATACATCACATACTGTCGCACTACCCATATCCTCAGAAGCTTAACCTTTACCACTAAACATTCGTCAATATATTCTACATGAGATATTTCATACGCCTTGCCTATGATGGCACCTCATATCATGGATGGCAGATACAGCCCAATGCCATAACCGTGCAGGGAGAGCTCGAGCGTTGCCTCTCTACAATACTTAGGCGTCCTGTCAGTATTGTTGGTGCCGGACGTACAGACACTGGTGTTCATGCTCGTACGATGTATGCACATTTTGATGTTCCCATAGAGATAGACAGACATCAGACTGCCTATCACCTAAATCGTATTCTGCCGCCAGACATCGCCGTCTATGAAATAGAACATGTTGCTGACGATATGCATGCGCGCTTCAGCGCCAAGTCTCGCACATATCGTTATTATATACACACCCGCAAGACACCTTTCAGTCGTCACTACTCGTTAGAGACACATTACAGGCTTGATTTCGACATAATGAACCTTGCAGCCAGCCATCTACTTGAGACCCACGATTTCGCAGCATTCTGCAAAGCGGGCTCAGATGTTAAGACAACAATATGCCATGTCTTCCGCGCTTCTTGGATAGAACATTCGAGGGGAGAATGGTATTTTGAGATTACTGCCGACCGTTTTCTACGCAACATGGTTCGCGCCGTTGTGGGCACACTCGTAGATGTAGGCCGTGGTCGCCTCTCCTTAGAAGAGTTCAAAGCCATCATTGAAAGCCGCAGGCGCAGTAACGCACGAGAGTCTATGCCTCCTCAGGCACTATTTCTCGAGGATATAACATACTGAACGATTTCGATAAGCCAGAAGACCAAAGGGAGCTAGCTCACTTTGGCTTGGCGAGAACTGACGACAAGCCGAGAGGAGAGGCTGAGTTTACTCAGACTATCCCGAGGCCCGAAGGAAGAAGACGAAGTCAACTGACGACAATCCGAAGGAGAGACTGAGTTTACTCAGACTATCCCGAGGCGCGAAGGAAGAAGATGAAGTCAAATCGCATTTTTAAGAACAATTATCATCAATGTCTATCATTCATAATTATTTTTTAGTTTCTCAAGTTGATAACTTGCGAAACTAAAATAACCCTATAAAACCTATACCCTTATGAAGAACAAGCAGAATACCCTTATTGGAGCATTATTGCTACTATCAACCAGCAGTATTGCACAGAAGAACATCAACATGCCTCCTTTCGATGGCGATGGCAACTCCAGGATAATCTTACACGCATGGTGCTGGTCATTCAACACTATCAGAGAGAACCTCCAATCTATCGCAGATGCCGGATTCACGACAATCCAGACACCTCCAGCCCAGCATTGCATCACAGAGGCAAAAGGCGATAAGGGAGGCGGTAACCAACTATATGGTCATGGCAGGTGGTACTACCATTATCAGCCTACAGACTGGAAAATAGGCAACTATCAGGTAGGAACTCGCGATGACCTTGTCAAGTTATGTGCTGAGGCCGAACGTTACGGACTTAAGATTATCGTAGACGTCATACCGAATCATACTGCCATTGACGACACACGTGTTGAGGACGCTTTGGATAATGCAGTTGGAGGACACGACAGCCTCTATCATGCTAATGGATTCAACGAGATAAGAGACTATAACGACCGGTTTCAATGCACAACAGGCCAAATGGGAGGACTGCCCGACGTGAATACAGAGAATCCTCTTTTCCAACACTATTATCTCAAATATGTCAACGACTTGATTGCCTGTGGTGTAAGGGGATTCCGATATGATACAGCTAAGCATATTGGTCTGCCGTCTGACCCTCTCGACAAGCGTTCTCGCCTGAACGATTTCTGGGATATAGTGACAGGGCGCAAGGCTGTCGGAGGATTATCTATGACTATCCCCAATGATGGACTGTTTATATACGGCGAGGTATTACAGGACAAGAACACAAAGGAATTAGAATATGGTTCATATGTAGATCTCACGGCCAGCTCCTACGGCCATGTCCTACGCAACATTTTGACAAGTCAAAACTGGGGCGCTGACAATTATGCCAGTTGGTGCCATCCACTCACACCCTCACATCTTGTAACATGGGTGGAGAGCCATGATACATACTGTAACGCACATGAGTCGGCATCCATCCCATCGGCCAAAATTCGTCAGGCATGGGCATTCCTGACAGCACGCAAGTATGGTCAGCCACTATTCTACTCACGCCCAGCAGGCTCCTCGCCAGAGAATGTATGGGGAGATAATATTGTCGGGAAGGCAGGCAACGATGAGTTCAAGCATCCTGAAGTCATTGCGGCAAATAAATTTCGCAAAGCCATGATATCACAGCCTGAGACTTTGTACGTAAATGACGACAAAACTATTATTGAGGTCTGCCGTGGACGTAAAGGGGCGATGATAGTTAATATAACAGATCACAATATTACGACAACCCTCCCGACGACTCTGCCTGATGGGAGATATACAGACTCTGTCCACAAATGCTCCTTCAAGGTCAGAAAAGGTATGCTCACTGGTACATTCAGCGCAAATAGCTCCTATGCCCTCTACAAGAAATGACACACTATATGCTGGGTAACGCAAACCATATACGAAAGCCCCAGAATAATACATCTTTTTTACAATAATAATAACAGGAGATAATCCCAATTCTAAGGTGGTTATCTCCTGTTGTTATTATTGCTACTACTGTGTTTGCTCCTTAATACCCCGAATAGAGAAATATCCATATCAAAAAACATCAGAACATATGTTCTCTATCACATATAGCAAAAGTGAGATATTATGATATACTGGTATTAGTTTACAACAAAATCCTAAGGACGGTTTTTAGAAATATTAGAATAAATCGAGTGTTTGGGGAAAGTAAATGTGCAAAAAACTTTATGTTTCTATTACACACAGGATTATCATTCTAACCTGCATGGTAAGTAATAATGTGTGCTATGAAAATAATCGGAGCCATGTCTCGTTATTTCACGAGCATGGCTCCGATGAATATTTCAGTCAATTTTGACCTCTAATTGAAGTTGATAGCGATAGGATTAGTCTTCCCAATTCTCAGCAGCCTTACGCACATATGACTTGTAACGGAGCTGTGCCATCTTCTTGGCCTGTGCAAAGAGCTCTTCTGCTTCAGCTGGATAAGCTTTCTTTACAGAGAGATAACGAACCTCACCGTCGAGGAAGTCCTGGAACTTATCCCAGTCTGGCTCCTTAGAGTCGAGTGTGAATGGGTTCTTTCCTTGCTCTGCAAGCTCTGGATTATAGCGCCAGAGGTGCCAGTATCCGCATGCTACAGCTCTTGCCTCCTCAGCCTGAGAGCGTCCCATGCCACCCTTGATCTTCAGACCATGGTTGATACATGGAGCGTAGCCGATAATGAGTGATGGTCCATGATATGCCTCTGCCTCGCGGAATGCCTTGAGACACTGTGCGTTGTCAGCACCCATAGCTACCTGTGCAACATATACATATCCGTATGTTGTAGCTATCATGCCGAGGTCCTTCTTCTTGATACGCTTACCCTGAGCAGCGAACTGTGCGATAGCGCCGAGAGGAGTAGCCTTAGAAGCCTGACCACCAGTGTTAGAGTACACCTCTGTATCGATAACGAAGATGTTGAGGTCCTCACCAGAAGCGATTACGTGGTCGAGACCGCCATAGCCGATATCGTAAGAAGCACCATCGCCACCGATAATCCACTGAGAGCGCTTAACGAGGTAGTGGTCGAGAGTCTTAAGCTCCTTGCATACCTCGCAGCCAGCCTCTGCACCAGCAGCAATCATAGGTTTGAGGATTTCAGCGAGACGCTTTGTCTCCTCTGCGTCGTTCTGCTTCTCAATCCATTCCTGAGCGGCAGCCTTGTATTCTGCCGATGCGCTTTCAGAAGCGATTACCTGCTGGAAGAGGAATGCTACACGCTCCTTCATCTTCTTGTTACCCATTACCATACCGAGACCAAATTCACAGAAGTCCTCGAAGAGTGAGTTGTCGAATGCTGGACCCTGTCCCTTTGCGTTTGTTGTGTAAGGAGTAGAAGGTATTGAAGCAGAGTAGATAGAAGAACATCCTGTTGCGTTGGCGATGATCTCGCGGTCTCCGAAGAGCTGAGAGATAAGTTTCACGTATGGAGTCTCACCACAGCCAGAGCAAGCACCAGAGAATTCGAAGAGCGGAGTAGCGAACTGAGAGTTCTTCGGGTTGGCCTTGATGTCAACGAGATCCTGCTTTGATGTAACGTTAGCAACGAGCCAATCCCAATCCTTCGCGAGCTTCTTCATATTCTCAGCATCAGGGTTGTATGAAACCATCTTAAGAGCTTTCTCTATCTCACCTGTCTCCTTGTTCTTCTTGCCTGGACAAACATCAGCACAGTTGCCGCATCCGAGACAGTCGAGAACTGAAGGCTCGATGACGAAGTGCATGCCCTTAAGGGCGGCTGGAGCCTTGATTTCCTGTGTAGGAGTATCAATGCCTGCGAGCTCCTCGTCTGTCAGGACGAACGGACGGATAGCTGCGTGAGGACAAACGAAAGAGCACTTGTTACACTGTATACAGTTGTCAACATTCCATACAGGCACGAATGCAGAAACACCACGCTTCTCCCAGCGAGCTGCGCCGTTGTACCATGTACCGTCAACAGTGTCATATTTCACGAAGTCAGAAACCTTGAGAAGGTCACCTGCCTGGGCGTTGATAGGACGAACGAGATCCTTCACGAATGCAGGAGCTGCATCCTCTACCACAGCGTCGTCTGGGAGGTTAGCCCATGCAGGGTCAACTGTCAGCTGCTTGTACTCACCACCACGATCAACAGCGGCGTAGTTCTTGTCAACGACATCCTGTCCCTTCTTGCCGTATGACTTGACGATGAACTTCTTCATCTGCTCAACAGCGAGGTCAACAGGGATTACCTCTGTGATGCGGAAGAAAGCAGACTGGAGGATGGTGTTGGTACGGTTTCCAAGTCCGATTTCCTGTGCAATCTTTGTAGCGTTGATATAGTAAACAGTGATGTTCTTCTCAGCGAAGATGCGCTTTACCTTGTTAGGAATGAAGTTGACGAGTTCCTCACCATCGAAGATAGTATTGAGAAGGAATGAGCCATTCTCACGTATGCCGCGTGTCACATCATACATATTCAGATAAGCCTGAACGTGGCAAGCCACGAAGTTAGGAGTCGTAATCTGGTATGTAGAACGGATTGGCTCGTCGCCGAAGCGGAGGTGTGAACATGTGAATCCGCCTGACTTCTTTGAGTCGTAAGAGAAGTAAGCCTGGCAGTGCTTGTCTGTGTTGTCGCCAATAATCTTCACTGAGTTCTTGTTTGCACCAACGGTACCGTCAGCACCAAGGCCGAAGAACTTAGCCTCGTAAATAGATTTTCCACCGAGAGCCATTTCCTCTACAGCAGGGAGGGATGTGAATGTCACGTCGTCAACAATACCTACAGTGAAGTGGTTCTTTGGCTCTGGGAGCTCGAGGTTATTAAATACCGAGATAATCTTTGCTGGAGTGATATCTGCAGATCCGAGACCGTAACGTCCGCCAACGATTACGGGGCGGTTCTCTTTCTCGTAGAAAGCAGACTTGACGTCGAGGTAGAGAGGCTCACCCTCTGCTCCCGGCTCTTTTGTACGGTCAAGTACAGCAATCTTCTTCACTGTCTCAGGAACAGCTGCGAAGAGATACTTAACAGAGAAAGGACGATAGAGGTGAACAGCAACCATACCTACCTTCTTGCCCTCAGCAACGAGGTGGTCGATAGCCTCGCGTGCAGCCTCAGTAGCTGAACCCATAAGGATTATGATGTTCTCAGCGTCCTCTGCACCATAGTAAGAGAAGTTGTGATACTCACGGCCTGTAATCTTTGAAATTTCGCCGAGGTAGTGCTCTACTACGTCAGGAATTGCGTCATAATAGGCGTTGCATGCCTCACGATGTGTGAAGAATGTCTCTGGGTTCTCGGCTGTACCGCGTGTGACAGGGCGCTCAGGAGTGAGGGCACGCTCACGGAAGTTCTTGATGTCAGCCTCGTCAACGAGAGGACGGATGTCTTCCATGTCCATCACCTCAATCTTGTGATACTCGTGAGAGGTGCGGAAACCGTCGAAGAAGTTGATGAAAGGAACGTGTGTCTTGAGAGTCGCAAGGTGAGGAACAGCTGTGAGGTCCATCACTTCCTGTACTGAACCCGAGCAGAACATTGCGAAGCCTGTCTGGCGGCAAGCGTATACGTCCTGATGGTCACCGAAGATACAGAGAGAGTGGCTTGCGAGAGTACGAGCAGAAACGTCGAACACGCATGGGAGGAGCTCACCTGCAATCTTATACATGTTAGGAATCATCAGCAACAGACCCTGAGAAGCGGTGAATGTTGTTGTCAGTGCACCCGCCTGAAGAGAACCGTGAACGGCACCTGCAGCACCGCCTTCTGACTGCATTTCCTGAACACTTACTGTCTGGCCCCAGAGGTTCTTGCGGCCTCTTGCAGCCCAGTCGTCTGTGTGCTCCGCCATAGGTGATGACGGGGTGATTGGATAGATAGCAGCTACCTCACTGAACATATAGCTCACGTGAGCAGCAGCCTCGTTACCATCACATGTAATGAATTTCTTTTCTTTAGCCATGTTTTAATATTTATATGTGTATAAAACTTTAATTGTCTTCTGTTTAGATAAAGCTCAGATGACAGGATATCTAAAATACAGATGTAGCATTACCATAAGTATATAATTATGGTAACGCCTTTTATGATGTTTGTAAATCATTAATCGTCATCTTGCTATGCTTTCATAGGAACAGACTTTTCTGCCTTTTATGATGCAAAGGTACGAATAATTTATTAAATTGACAACACGCATGGGGAAAAAGTTTCGTTTTTTTTATTTTTTTGCAAATTAAGTTATTTTATATCTTGTTTTTCTGTGTTTATGTAGCGTGAAATGGGATTTTTTAATAACTTTGCATTATGATACTTCATATTTTCAATCCGGAACACGACATGGCGTTAGCCGCCAACGATCCTTTTTGGACAGCGCCACATGCAGGGAGGCAGATGAGAGCCGATTTAGGATGGATTCCTGCCTTATGGGCTTCAGATAGTGACCTTGTCCTTGTGGACAATAAAGAAAAGGCTGAGTTTTCATCGAAAAAGACCTCTCACTCTAACCCCAATGTGTATTACGTTGAATTAAAGGACATTACGAGTAATAGCAACCTTGCTGCTTCGATAAATAAAATACTGCCATGGGGATGGGATCTAAATATACGCGCGCAGCTGCTTAGAAGTGGTATTAATGAATGCTGTGTACCTGATAATGAGCATATGGCTGCAATACGCGAGTTGTCTGGACGTGCAACGGCCGCCAGGCTTCTATCTTCATTATGCGTTACATCTCACCTCTTGCATGGCGAGGCGATAGCATGCCACACATTCTGCGACGTTGTTGCCAGGATAACTGACTACTCACAGGCTGTTTTGAAAACCCCATGGAGCTGTAGCGGAAGAGGAGTGAGGTATGTTCGTGATATCGACAAAAACACTGAGAGGTGGATCTGGAAAACTTTGGAAAAACAGGGGTACATTATGGTGGAACCATATTACGACAAGATAAAGGATTTCGGCATGGAGTTCACATCCTTTGCCGATGGAACCGTAAGATATGAAGGCCTCTCACTTTTCCGCACTCTCAACGGTACATATGTTGGCAGTGTCCTGGCTACAGAAGATGAGAAGCGCAGTATGCTGACAAAATATATTCCGAAAGATTTGCTCGATTCTATATGCAGATATATTTGTGATTGGATGAGCCGTGAGATTAACGGACAGTACGTTGGCCCCTTTGGCGTCGATATGATGATCATTAAGACACATAGTGGCCTTAAAGTAAATCCATGTGTGGAGATAAACCTCAGACGTACAATGGGGCATGTAGCTCTCTCTCTTTCGCCAACAACACGTGAACAGCAATGTTTGATGAATATTGGTTATGATGGTAATTCGTATCACATGCGAATAATCAATGACCATGAGCTATTATACTGAATGCCAGAAAATGGGGATATATTCCATGCATGAAAATGTTATATTGTTATGGCCCTAATCCTCATTCTTTTTTTGAGTGAGGAGTATGACATGAAGAATCTTTCATTTCATGTTTTTTTAATGCAATATCTCGATGATTATATCTGAGCACAATCAAATTGACAAAAAAACTACGCAACAAAGAAATTAGAAGTCCTATATCCGGATTTTATGGGCTTACACCATTATACAATTGAGTAAGACAAGTAAAAAAAATAGAACACGGCAAAGATTAACAGGCAAAAACTGTTTTTAGTTTTAAATCCTGCTAACCTTTGTCGTGTTATCGTTTAGATATTGTTATAAGGGCTGTGTTATGGTGAGCACAGATCCCTGTTATAAGGGGGCGTATAACAACATATTACTGGTGCTGTTCACGAAGAAGGTCGTTGACAGTCTTTACTGGGTTAAATGTGGCGAGCGGAACCTCGACAAATATTGTATTCCAGTCAGACATGGCACCGTTCCACAGTCCAGGAAGTTCGAGAGCCTGTAGCTCCTTACCGCTCTTTGACTTCTGCGAGATGAATCCAGTTGCTTTGTCGACATAGTCAGGCAGGTTGAATGGCTGTCCCTTGTAATCCTTAACCGCACAAACAAGGTCAACAGGATTGAAATGTGTGCCTTCAGTGAAGTAGTGCATATATGTCTCGTTCGCCTTGTCTATTTGTGATGACTCGAGTATCTGTGGAGAGTATGTGCCATCAGCGTTATATGCAAGGAATGGACCTCCACCAGGCTCTCCGACATTCTTCACCATGCCTGCGACGCGCATCGGGCGGTTGAGCTTCTCGCGGAGATATATTACGAGGTCAGCATCCTCCAGGTCTTTAATATCAGGACGACGGCAGAACAGGTCGTTCTGTACGAAGTGAATAATTTCAAGCAGCTTGTCGTGGTCATACTTTCCGCTATCAAGCACATTAAGATAGTCATGAGCTTTCTTCTGCATCGTTACGAGCACACCGGCAATTATATTTTTCCATTCTACAGTCTCTTGTTTCAGTCTGTCTGGTACAACATTGTCGATGTTCTTGATGAACACCACATCTGCATCAATCTCGTTGAGATTCTCTATGAGCGCACCATGGCCACCAGGACGGAAGAGCAGTGAGCCGTCATCATTCCTGAATGGAGTACAGTCAGGGTTGGCAGCTACTGTATCTGTCGAAGGTTTCTGTTCTGAGAAGGATATATCGTACTTGATACCATAATCCTCTGCGTATTTGTTGGCACGCTCTGATACCTTCTGCTTAAAGAAATCGAGGTGTTCATGTGAGACAGTAAAGTGGACGTGTGAAAGACCATTTGACGCAGCATAAAGTGCTCCTTCTACGAGGTGCTCCTCCATTGGTGTGCGTGCGTCTTCCCCGTATTTATGGAAAAGGAGCATACCTTTAGGCAACTGTCCATAATTAAGTCCATCTGCCGAAAGCATACAACGGGCTACATCTTTATATTGGCCCTTAGCTATAAGCTCCTCAACTCCAATACCGTGTATCTCACGGAGACGTGCATCCAGCGCGTTATAGAAAGCAAAATGCTTTAAGTTATCAAAATAATTGTGCTCGAAAAGTGTTGTCGGCTCGTCATAGGGAGCATCAACAAACGCGAAGATGTCCTTGAACATACGTGATGCGGCACCTGATGCCGGCACAAACTTAACGATATCGTGTCCTTGGGATTTGTAGTCGTCCCATGCTTTAGCGTATGCGGCACGCTCCTCCTCGTTTGGAGCCATGATGCCATGCCCGATGGCGGCCGGGCCTTCAAGTTTAAGATATGGGAAACCCGTCTTGAACTGAGACAGCTGATACTCCAGCTTCTCTTCGCTGATGCCTTTTGAGGCTATCTGCTGCAAGTCTTTTTCAGATAGAGTCATAGTTGTAAATGGTTATGGTTATTATTCTCTATACATTATTAAGTATTGGAGGTAAGGGATACATAAAGCTTTATGGTAATATCCCAACCTGAAAGCATCGAATATGAGACATATGCTATAAATAATCAGCATATCATGTATCTGCCTACAAAATTAGTTATTTTATTTTAAAGGAAAAACAAAAATACGCACAAAATTCATTTCATATTACTATTTTTCTTACTTTTGCAACATATTTTATATGAACGTCATGTCAGCATGAAGACAATTTTCTGGCCAGCAAATCATTTCAAAGTCAATGATAATGATATAGTCATAAGAATGGATTCTACTGAACAGATAAGGTATTGCGACATCACCAACAAATTTCATCATTTCTATGGAAAAAACAGGAAACACAAACATAGCAATCGGGATACAGACACCAGATAAGCCACTTCCCCACTCTACCATTGAACATATCGACGGCAACGAGGATCTCAAGTTGTTGTTTGAGAAGGCAAGACCGTATATTACTGCCGAGGATGAGGAAAATTTGAGGAAACAGATTGAGCCAGACCTAAATTCAAAAGAGTTGTCTGACGTATATGGTTTGAATCCAACTCAACGAGCCATAAACACAGCCATAATAGCTATCGACGAGATTGGGCTCAAGAGAGAAGGATTGATTGCTGTCCTCGTATACCGCAGCGTGCTCGACAACAAGCTGTCATCCAGCGAAGTTAACCATCTATATGGAGAAGGTGTGGGACATATTGTAAGTGGAATAGTCAAGGTTCAGTCATTATACGAGAAGACTCCAACCGTAGAGAGTGAGAATTTCCGTAACCTTCTCCTCTCCTTTGCAGAGGATATGCGTGTCATTCTCATCATGATTGCCGACAGAGTGTCACTCATGAGAAATCTTGGCAAGTGTACAGACAGCAAATCAACCTATCGTGCGGCTGAGGAGGCAAGCTACCTCTACGCACCTCTCGCCCATAAGCTGGGACTTTACAAGCTGAAGTCTGAGCTGGAGGATCTCTCGCTAAAATATCTCGAACATGATGCATATTACCACATCAAGGAGAAACTGAATGCAACAAAACAGGCACGTGACGCATACATACAACGATTCATCATACCAATAAAGGAGAAACTGGAGCAGCTTGGACTGAAATTCCATATCAAAGGACGTACAAAATCAATACACTCAATATGGCAGAAGATGAAAAAACAGAAGTGTCCATTCGAGGGTGTTTATGACCTTTTCGCAATTCGTATTATTCTCGATACCGTACAGGAGAGGGAAAAAATGGAATGCTGGCAGGTCTATTCTGTCATAACAGACATGTATCAGCCTAATCCGAAGCGCCTGAGAGACTGGCTCTCTGTGCCTAAGTCAAATGGGTACGAGTCATTACACATCACAGTCCTTGGGCCAGAAAGTAAATGGGTAGAGGTACAGATACGTACAGAGCGTATGGACGACATCGCCGAGCACGGACTCGCCGCACATTGGAGATACAAAGGTGTCAAGGCGGGAGAAGGCGGTATGGACGAGTGGTTGGCATCGATAAGAGCGGCTATGGAGGCAGGAGATGATCTTGAAGTTATGGATCAGTTCAAGACCACCATGGCAGAGAAAGAGATTTATGTCTTCACACCGAAAGGTGATATATGGAAACTTGCTGCCGGTGCTACAGTTCTCGACTTTGCCTTCCACATTCACTCTAAGGTAGGAGCACAATGTACGGGTGCCCGCATCAACGGACATACGGCAACAATGAGACAGGAACTACATTCTGGCGACCAGGTTCAAATTATCACATCATCACAACAGTATCCAAAACGCGAGTGGTTGCAGATAGTACGTACATCGAGGGCAAAGGCAAAGATAAGGCTTGCGCTGAAAGAGACTGTCGTAAAGGAAATCACCATAACGAAAGAGATGTTGGAGAGAAGGCTCAAGAATAGGAAACTTGAGTTTGATGAAGCTCTCATACAACAGCTGGTAAAGAAATTAGGCTACAAAGAGGTCTCGGAGTTCTACAAGAGTCTGGGAGACGGTACGCTAGATATACAGACTGTCCTTGATAAATATCAGGAGATGAAGACTCCAAAGTCTGCAACGGTACCTGCTGAACGACGCTCAGCGTCAGAATATACAGCAATGCCACAACAGTCTGCGCCGTTCGACACATTGTCGGCAGATGCAAGAAAACACAGATCGGACGATGTGCTCGTAATTGACCGCTCACAAAAAGGCATAGACTACACATTAGCTTCATGCTGCCATCCGATATATGGAGATGAGGTGTTTGGCTTCGTGACAGTTTCAGGAGGTATAAAGATACATCGCTGTGACTGCCCAAACGCCCCAGAGCTACGTAAGAGATTCGGATACAGGATAGTTGAGGCACGGTGGAGCGGAAAGGGGCAGAACCAATACTCTATTACGCTGCGTGTAATTGGAAATGATGATATAGGCATTGTGTCTAATATAACAAGCATCATATCAAAAGAGGAGCGTATTATGATGCGCTCAATCAATATTGATTCTCATGACGGACTCTTTTCTGGAAATCTTGTCGTAAATATTGATGACACCTCGCGTCTTGAACAGCTTATCAGGAAGCTGAAAACCGTGAAGGGTGTCAAGCAAGTAACAAGACTGTAGTCATTTGTGTTACAACAAACTGAAATAGAGATAGTGAGCCCAATTCTTACATTTGTGGGATTGGATTGAGACGCGAATGAAATTATCCCCTTCAAGATATTATTCATATCTCATTAGTTTGTTGCATTATACATAAAAAGCAGTATCATTAGGTATAGTAGATACCAAATGCTACTGCTTTTATGTTTTTTATCGTTTCTCAGAGTAACCTGTATGATTATGTTACTGCATAACAGATTTATAAACTGTATTATATCATAGAGAGGCTACGCGTGAGGAACTTATCTAGCGCCTCACCACGAAGCATGCCATTCTGAAGGAGAGCCAAGTCAATAAGCTGGTGTATCTTGTCGTTTTTTGCAGCATAGTCTGAGAGAACTGTTTTGTGAGCTTCTTTCTGTTTCTCAATATCTTCATTGGTTTTCTTCAGGTCGTCCTTCTCATCCTGTGGAATCTCGTCGTCTTTCTTGTCCTTGCTGCTCATCTCAAGTGCAGCCTTCCTTGCTTCAAGTCCACGAATCTCTGCGTTTATCGGCTTCAATGCCTCTGCGCACTCTTTCTCTGAGTCGTTTATGATACCAGAGATAAGAGGGTGGTCAGCATTAAGCACAACCGAGAATGTATCGGGCATCTCGCCATAGAACGACATTCCCTGCTCGAATCGTGACATTTCTTTCATTCTTCTCATCCACTCGTTTTGAGTGATAAGTACAGGCTTCTGAGACTCGCCCAGATTATCCACCTCAACGTTGAAGTTGGTCTTTGGCATTGCAGGCATCTGTGTCTTGAACATTACTGACAGATTGTCAGTTTGCTCGTCAGACAGTGTTTTCTCCTTCTTCTCATCTTTCACAATGAGACGGTCGATTATGTCTGAGTCAACACGTGAGAAATGTGACTTCTCGAACTTCTGCTCGAATACCTGTATTGCAGGCACATCAAGCTCGCCGTCGAACATCAGGACATTATAGCCCTTTGCCTCGGCAGTCTGTATGTATGAGTATTGGCTCTCGCGGTCGGTCGCATAGAGATAGACCAAACTGCCGTCCTTGTCTGTCTGCTCAGACTTTATCAGCTCTCTGTACTCGTCATATGTATAATGCTTTCCATTGATATCCTTCAGAAGAGCGAAGTCTTTTGCGCGGTCATAGAAGTCAGGCTGAGAGAGCATACCGTAATTGATAAACAATTTCAGAGAGTCCCATTTCTCCTCATAGTCTTTGCGGTTGTCTGTGAAGATAGCCTTCAGCCTGTCCGCTACTTTCTTTGTTATATAAGTGGATATCTTCTTTACGTTAGCGTCACTCTGCAGGTATGAGCGGCTGACGTTGAGAGGGATATCTGGCGAATCGATGACACCATGGAGAAGTGTGAGGAACTCAGGTACGATACCCTCAACTTGGTCTGTTACAAAGACCTGGTTACAGTAGAGCTGTATCTTGTTGCGTGTCAGCTCAATGTTTGACTTTACTCTCGGGAAATAGAGGATGCCAGTCAGATTGAATGGATAGTCGACATTCAGATGAATCCAGAACAGTGGCTCGTCAGACATCGGATATAATGTCTTGTAGAAGTTCTTGTACTCCTCATCGGTAAGAGACGATGGGGTCTTTGTCCAAAGAGGCTCTGTAGAGTTGATTATGTTATCCTCTTCTGTCTCGACCATCTTCTTCTCTTCTGAACTCCACTTCTCTTTCTTGCCGAAAACGACAGGGACAGCCATGAACTTACAATACTTGTTCAACAGGCTTTCTATCTTTGTCTTCTCAAGGAACTCACTGCAATCCTCTGCTATATGGAGCACGATGTCTGTGCCAACAGTCTCTTTATCGGCATCTGTCATTTCATATTCAGGACTTCCGTCACATGTCCATTTGACAGCCTTAGCTCCATCCTTATATGAACGCGTTATGATGTCCACCTTATCAGACACCATAAATGCAGAGTAGAAACCGAGACCGAAATGGCCTATTATCTGTGTCGCATTATCCTTATATTTCTCAAGGAAATCTGTCACTCCAGAAAAAGCTATCTGGTTGATATAACGGTCAATCTCATCCTCTGTCATACCGATACCTGTATCTGATATTGTGAGTGTCTTGGCGTCTTTGTCAAGACTTATGCAGACCTTCATATTATCGGTCTCACCGTTATACTCCCCACGTTCCTTCAGGGTCTTCAGTTTCTGTGTGGCATCAACTGCATTTGAAACCATCTCACGAAGGAAAATCTCATGGTCTGAATAGAGAAATTTCTTGATTACCGGGAAGATGTTCTCGGTTGTAACTCCTATATTACCTTTTGCCATAGCTATTTGTATGTTTATATTGTTTTGTTGATTATTATTTATAATGGTAATACCTCTGTCATATCTTGTCATAATGCTGGGAAGCTATGATATGCAGGATAGGTATTGCCACGCCACTTGTTAACATACAAATACCGTGCCAAATTTTGTCTGCTTACAACTCAATGTGCCCCAAATAATTATTCAGGACATCTCTACGCCTATATGTGAAAGACGGCCTATCGGTTGACGCTTGATTCTAATCGCATTTGAAGTCTTTCAATGGTATCGTATGAAATGACCACATGCGAGGCGGTGTGGTCACAGGTCAACAAACATGAATGAAGGAAACAGACTCCAATAATTCGAATTTATATGTATAGATTAACACCTACAACACAACGCATTGTATTTCAATGGTTTATTCGTCTTCTTCCATTGGTACTGAATGAGGAGTCCATTCGTGCTGAATGAGAGGCTCATTTGTACTGGATGGGTGGCCAATCTGCACTGAATGACAATCGGGAATAATAGCATCCCAATTATCATTACTTTTTCCTGTAATCATTTATGTGCGGCAATGTCTGTCTTGATGAGGAAATATCCTGTCAGTAACCATAGAGAAATCATAACATACAATATGCAGATATACAATCTTTATGCGAGTCATTATCTTTTCAATCATCCTTGCTCAAAGTATTATTGCAGATATGATGTATACAAATCTATATGATTATACTGGAAACCACCTAATATATAATATTGTATATTTCACAGAAGGTAAATCATATCTTGAAAACGGCGCATATGTCTTCTAAACCCGAAAATCTTTTGATTTACTGTGACACACACATTTAATATATATAATCGTCTTACTGTCGTAGACAAAATGGTTAATATACGTTAACACTTGGTTCAAATATAAATGAATATTTGCCCATCTCATAGAAATATATTAATTTTGCAGTCGCTTTCTTCTAAGGCTTTTAGGTGATTAGCAATAATTGAATTATAGAGCCACGAAAGAAAGAGTTTACATGGGCGAGTCTTATACGACCAGCTCCTGCAGAACTCCCCCAGGACGGGAACGTAGCAAGGGTATGCGGTTGTAGCGGTGCGATATAATCCGCTCGCCCACCTGCCTCTTTAGCTCAGTTGGCCAGAGCACGTGATTTGTAATCTCGGGGTCGTTGGTTCGAATCCGACAAGAGGCTCAAATCGTAATAGTTCATTGAAAGGAATCATCTCTTATGGAGGTGATTCTTTTTCGTTATTACATAATGATGCGTCTGATCATATAAAGCATGTGGCATAGAAAAGTCTGCATGGTTCTATATAACCCAAGAGGATGTATTCGTCAGGCATGATTTGCAGAGCCGGGCTTGCCCAAGCTATGTCATGATGACAGAAGGTGCATTATTATGAAGGCTTAAAGAATCTGATTTCGATATATGACACCAAACGAATATACACTGATGATAAGTAATGCCAGAGTGAATGGTGCTATAATGGGGTTAATATGGGTAGCAAGCTTTTTCTGCTTCGCTTTCGCCAGAATTAACCCAATGCTATCCATAGCTTTTGACATAAGTATAATCTGCATACCTTTCATTGCGACAGCCATGTTACGAAAGTATAGCCTGGCAACACCAGAGAAGTCGGTATCATTCGGGAGAGCATACTTCTACCTTATGACCATGTTCTTCCATGCAATACTGATATTCGCTCTCGGCCAATGGATATACTTCCAGTTTCTTGACAACGGGAAACTGCTTGGTGGCATGATGGATATGGTCAGCTCGCCAGAGTATGTTGCCGTACTGAAAGCATACAACATGAATAAGGAGGATGTCACACAGCAGCTGCAGGCATTGATGGAGACAAGACCTATTGATTTCGCCCTGTCATTTATGTGGATGAATATTTTCGCAACATCCATCTTGAGCGTATTCGTAGCCTTATTCGGACGCATTAGGAAACCTTTTGGCGGCTCTCCCTCTTGACCTATCATTTCCTCGCAACCCTATCTTGGAATGTCAGAAATCGTATAGAGCTAATTCTCTTCTCTGAGACATTTGGAGTAAACAAGCCCATCTTCACCGCCATTTTACATAAAAAATTCTATACAATCATATAATGGGAAATAATACATACAACCGTGTAACCGGAAACACCTGTCATACTAATGCCTCATGTGAGCATATTGACATCAGTGTCGTTGTGCCATTGTTCAACGAGGAGGAATCGCTCGCTGAGCTATATAGTTGGATAAGCCGTGTATGCAGGGAGAACAGCTTGTCATACGAGGTTATATTTGTCAACGACGGTTCAACTGACCACTCATGGGATGTCATAGAGCGTATCGCAAATGAACATAGTGAGGTACATGGGATAAAGTTCCGTCGCAACTATGGCAAATCGCCTGCCCTATATTGTGGTTTCGATAAAGCCGCAGGAGATGTCGTCATAACTATGGATGCCGACCTTCAGGACTCTCCCGACGAGATACCGGAGTTATACAGGATGATTGTGGAAGAAGGTTATGACCTCGTTTCTGGATACAAGATGAACCGCAGTCAGGGAGATCCTCTCTCTAAGACAATACCGACAAAACTATTCAACGCCACAGCACGCAAGGTTTCAGGAATACACAATCTCCATGATTTCAACTGTGGTCTCAAGGCTTATCGATCAGATGTAGTGAAGAATATTGAGGTCTATGGAGAAATGCATCGCTATATACCATATTTAGCCAAGAATGCAGGCTTCGACAAGATAGGTGAGAAAAGGGTACACCACCAAGCGAGGAAATACGGTTCATCGAAGTTTATGGGATGGAACCGCTTCGTCAACGGCTACCTTGATCTTATGACACTTTGGTTCCTCTCAACATTCGGACGCAAGCCGATGCATGTTTTCGGGTTCCTCGGGACAATAATGTTCATGATTGGATTTGTCGCTGTCGTAGTATTGGGAGCCGACAAGCTATGGTGTCTCTCACAAGGCATTCAGCAGCGCCTTATAACCTCATCCCCATATTTCTTCATATCTCTCACGATGATGGTTATCGGGACACAGCTCTTCATTGCAGGCTTCCTTGGCGACCTCATATCACGGAGCTCACAACAGCGTAATGAGTATCAGATAGAGAAAGACATATAATTCCCACATGACTTATACCATAAGCCATTACAATAATCGGCTTATTCTGACATGGAAACATAGTATATCCCGCCAGAGGGTAGCTACCAAAGACGACTTCCCTACTCCACCAGACTTACGGTACAAGCCATTACTATCAACTCTGCATACATACGTATTAATCCTCAGCCCCAGTCTGTCAATATCAGCTTGACGGGCTTCAGATAATCTTCCAACAGAAAAATAATGAGATACCTGCTCGTATTATTCCTCTCCATTGCTGTCAGTACTGCCAGCGCACAAGTCGGTGTTGAACCAAATCGACCTGATGCAGATAGCACTATGACAGCACAGATGCCATCAACAATGGGACATCGTGCAAACAGATTCTTCGAGGGACTCAGTCTTGGTGTTGATATTGTGGGCATTGTCATGGACCGTGTGACCTACAAGGGTGAGTACCAAGCAGCCTTGCAAGCTAATATAAAAGGTAAAATCCTCCCCGTCATAGAGTTGGGCTATGGTAAAGCCAACAGGGAAGATGATGATACAGGTGTTCATTACAAGACAAAATCACCATTCGGCCGTATTGGTTGTGATTTCAATATCCTAAGAAACAAACACGATGATTACAGACTGACTGTCGGTTTAAGATATGGTCTAAGCTCTTTTGATTTTGATACATCCACACCAGTTGAAGATGAGTCTGGCACGGTGTCTTACGAACTCGTTACGGAAAAGATGACATTTCAATGGGCTGAGTTCGTTCTCGGTGTCGATGCCAAGGTGGCTGGCCCTCTGCATATGGGCTGGTCTCTGCGTTTGAGGAAAAAAGTATCGGCATCAGACTGTACAAAGCCAGCAATATACGCTCCCGGGTATGGTGATGCTACGCAGAACAGCAGATTCATGGTACTCTATTTCGTGAGTGTAGAGATATAATAAAAAGATTTGTCTATTCAGTGAGACACGCATCCATGCGCTTTGGTAGTTGAGACCATCATGAGGACACTCCTGATTAAAGAAAGAGAAAACTATAAAATACCAGACAATCCGTTATTGCTTGATTGCATCTCATATGGAATCACAGTATGTCATGCCATTGTTATACCACACGGATGATAGTGATACCTATAAACGTGAAGTAGGAGATAAACGTATATGACAAACGTTTATCTCCTACTCTATATTAGAACCGATATGGTTTGTGCTGATTTACTTGTTGCAGCAACTCTTGGTTTTTCCAGCTTATTTCTTGCATTTCTTGTCACATGCCTTCTTGCATTCTCCAGCAGCTTTCTTGCATTCTCCAGCAGCCTTCTTGCACTTGCTGTCACATGCCTTCTTGCAGTCTCCAGCAGCCTTCTTGCATTTGCTGTCACATGCCTTCTTGCATTCTCCAGCAGCCTTCTTGCACTTGCTGTCACATGCCTTCTTGCATTCTCCAGCTGCTTTCTTGCATTCTCCAGCAGCCTTCTTGCACTTGCTGTCACATGCTTTCTTGCAGTCTCCAGCGGCTTTCTTGCATTCTCCAGCAGCTTTCTTGCACTTGTTGTCGCATGCTTTCTTGCATTCCTTAGCAGGAACATTCTTCACATCCTGCTGTGATGCTGAAACATTGATATTTGAGATGGATACCATCTCCTCGTTGTAATTCTTGTTTGCGAATGTGGCTAATGACATTAATGCCATAACCATAATAAGCATTGTTTTTTTCATCTTAATTTTCAATTTAGATTATTATTCAATTGGTTGATTTCCTTTTTCGAAAACAAAGATAGCTTTTTTGTAATAAAGTTCCAAACATGAGAAAATACATTTAACGAGTATTAATCATATACTATATATTTTTACTTAATACCAGTTATTCTCTGAATTTCATAGACCTTGCTGGGTGAATATGTGATATGAGCATACTTGGGAGGCATAGAATAAGGGAACATACTACAAAGACAAGTATATTGACAATAATCAGCAGTGGGCAGTCGATTTCAACGGGCGCCGTGCTTACATAATAAGTCTGAGGGTCGAGCTTGACTATTTCAAAATGTTTCTGTATGAAACAGATGAACAGGCCGACAATATTGCCAATAATAAGTCCGCGGGCTATTATGAACATTCCGAACCATAGAAATGTTTTCCTCAGGAGGGAGTTGCGTGCGCCAATAGCCTTTAGGATACCTATCATAGGGACACGTTCAAGAATTATTATCAGCAGGCCACTTGTCATGGTTACGGTTGCTACACAGACCATTAGGACAAGAATAATCCAGACATTTATATCGAGAAGGTCAAGCCAGGAAAAAATCTGGGGATTGGTCTCCTGCACTGTGGCTGATGTATAAGGCTGTCCGTAGCGATCCTCTTTGCGGTTGAAACTTTTCACAAGCCATGATGCTGTTGTCTCAAGCTTGCTAAAATCACTTACAGAGATTTCAATTCCTGAGGACTGGTCAGGTAACCACCCATTAAGTTTCTGAACAGTATACAAATCACAGAAAACAAGTGTCTCGTCAAATTTCGTCAGGTTGGTGTTGTATACTCCTGATATTTGGAAACGTCGTGTGCGAACTGTTCCGTCGCCAATAAAATAGGCGAACACCTTATCTCCAGCATGGATATCAAGCTTGTCAGACATTGTCTTAGAGATAAGGATGCTATTTCTTGAAGACAACGACGAGAATTCAGGTATACTACCCTCGTAAAGGTTCTGATGGATGAAAGTGGAGTCCCACTCCTCTCCTACACCTTTCAACATGACGCCAAGGAAGTCGTTGTCCGTCTTCAAGAGCCCCTGTTTCATGCCATATCTTTGTACATGCGATACATAGGGAGCTGTTTTTATAGCATTGATGACAGAATCTGATGAACATATAGGTTTGAGCGCTTCGTCCTGGTCATATAGGAAATTGCGAACTACGACATGGCTTCCGAATCCTATGACCTTATCTCGGATGGTATGCTTAAAACCCAAGACGACAGATAAGGATACAATAATTACTGCAATACCCAAAGCCATTCCCATAATGGCTATGCGTATTGCAGGCTGGGAGACATGCTGGTTCCCCTTCTCATCGCGATAAACTTTTCTGGCCAGAAAATAACTTAGCATGATTATGAACGGTTGACTCTATGCAGTTAGAAATATGGTGACCTTTCTCTCAAATGTCTAATTATCCAGGTCAAATGATGAACAAGTTCATCCTTGCAAGTTTGGCTAAAAGATAGTTGACTACTCCTCATCCACCCTTCCTGGATAAGCCTCAAGAGCCTTACGGAGAACAAGAAGCGCGCGCTCAAGGTCGGGTTTCTTAAGCACATAAGCTATACGGACTTGGTTGATTCCAGCTCCAGGCGTAGTATAGAAGCCTGATGCTGGAGCCATCATGACTGTCTCACCCTCATAATTAAAAGAATCAAGACACCAACGGCAGAATTTCTCAGAGTCATCAACTGGCAACTTTGCAACAGTATAGAATGCTCCCATAGGTATAGGTGAGTAGACACCAGGTATACGGTTCAGTCCATCAATGAGACATTTGCGACGTTCAACATACTCGTCGTAGACATCTCTGTGATACTCCTCTGGAGCGTCGAGTGAGGCTTCTGCCACAATCTGACCTATAAGAGGAGGTGAGAGACGAGCCTGACAGAATTTCATCACAGCAGCACGAACTTCTTCATTTTTCGTTATAAGGGCGCCAATACGTATGCCACACTCAGAATAACGCTTTGAGACAGAATCAATTAGTACAACATTCTGCTCTATTCCCTCAAGATGACAGGCAGAAATATACGGGGAGCCAGTGTATATATACTCGCGATAGACCTCATCAGAGAAAAGGTATAGGTCATATTTCTTGACGAGATCTCGTATCTGATTCATCTCGCGGCGAGTATAGAGGTAACCTGTCGGATTGTTGGGGTTGCATATCATAATAGCACGCGTGCGCTCATTGATGAGCTCTTCAAACTTCTCGACCTTTGGCAGGGAAAATCCCTCATCGATTGTTGTCGCAATGGTTCGGATGCGCGCACCAGCAGAGATGGCAAAAGCCATATAGTTTGCATACGCAGGCTCAGGAACAATAATCTCATCGCCTGGATTCAGACAGGCCATAAATGAGAATAGTACAGCTTCTGAACCTCCTGATGTTATGATGATGTCATCGGCTGTAACATTAATGTTATACTTTCTATAATATTCAACAAGACGCTCTCTATAAGAGAGATATCCTTGAGATGGAGAATATTCAAGTATATCCCTATCAATATTCTTTAGGGCATTCAAGCCCTCCTTGGGAGTTGGGAGATCCGGCTGACCAATATTGAGATGGTAGACCTTTATTCCCCTTTGCTTTGCTTCTGCGGCGAGAGGTGCGAGTTTTCTAATTGGAGACTCAGGCATCTCATGTCCACGGATAGATATTTTTGGCATTATCGTTATTGTTAATGTTCGTGTAATTGTTCATTTGTTTGCTATGGAGTATCAATGGCATTCTCTTTTCCACTAATGATATATCTAACAAATTGACTATGTCTTAGTGTATATTTGATATGCCGACGCCCTCGTCGCTCTGAAATAGCTGGGGCAGAACTCTAATCTTTTTGTAAAGAAAGGAATTTTCCGGCATAATGTAGGTGTTTTGTTGCTGAAACAAAAGCCATAGATTTATCCATATTAATGACAAAATTAGTTATTTTCTACCAATCAACCAAATATATAATTGAATTTTATCAGGCAATCCACAAAAATTGTATATATGTTTGCATATATCGAAAAAATAAGGTAAATTTGCACCTTAAATTAAAAAGACAACAAAATAACAAAAGACAATATCCACAAACAGGATGGAAAAGAAATTTGCTGAACATAAGAGTCTAAACCTCACCGATGTAAACAAAGAGGTGCTCGGCATGTGGAAAGAGAAAGACATCTTCCACAAATCAATAGATGAAAAAGAAGGATTGCCACATTTCGTGTTCTTCGAGGGCCCACCTTCGGCGAACGGTCACCCTGGTATTCACCATGTCATGGGGCGTACAATCAAGGATACTATTCTCAGATATAAGACAATGAAAGGTTTTCAGGTAAAGAGAAAAGCTGGATGGGATACACACGGCCTTCCTGTTGAGCTTTCTGTTGAGACAAGCCTTGGGATAACAAAAGAAGATATCGGCAAGAAGATTTCTGTTGACGATTATAACAACGCTTGCCGTAAGAACGTCATGATGTATACTGACGAATGGTCACAGCTAACCGACAAGATGGGTTACTGGGTTGACCTTGAGCACCCTTATATCACGTACGACAATAAGTACATTGAGTCTTTATGGTATCTTTTGAAACAACTCTATGACAAGAATCTTCTTTACAAAGGATATACCATACAGCCATACTCCCCTGCTGCCGGTACCGGACTGTCAAGCCATGAGCTAAACCAGCCTGGATGTTACCGAGACGTCAAGGACACTACGGTGACTGCACAGTTCAAAGTTACTGAGCCTGAACGAATAATCAAAGCCAGCACAGAGAATGTCTATGTCCTCGCTTGGACAACAACACCATGGACCTTGCCATCAAACACCGCACTCTGTGTCGGACCCAAAATCGATTATGTAGCCGTCAAGGGTGCCAATCCATATACAGGAGAGAAAGCTGTATATATCATAGCTGAAGCAAGATTATCAGCATACTTCAAACCAGAGAAGGATGCCGATGATAACGAGAAGCAACTTGAAATAGTATGGCGTGGTAAAGGCAGCGAGCTTATCGGTATACATTATCAGCAGCTCATGCCATGGGTGAAACCATGTGAGATTGCTGATGACAAAATTATCGTCAAAGAAAAAGATGCATTCCGTATCATACCAGGCGACTATGTCACAACAGAGGATGGTACAGGTATTGTGCATATCGCACCGACATTTGGAGCAGATGACGCAAAAGTGGCAAAGGAGGCTGGTATACCATCACTTTTCATAATCGACAAGGCAGGAGATACCAGACCAATGGTAGATTTTCAGGGAAAATACTTTGTAAAAGAAGACATTAACCCTGAATTCTTGGAGCTTTGCGTTAATGATAGCTATTGGAAGCATAGCGGAGACTATGTGAAGAACGCATACGACCCCAAATATAATGTTGGAGGGAAATATGACGAGAAAGCAGCCAGCAAGGACATGGATCTTAATGTCGTCATATGCCTTGAGATGAAAGAAGAGGGCTCGGCGTTTAAGATAGAAAAGCATGTGCACAACTATCCTCATTGTTGGCGCACAGACAAGCCAGTCCTCTATTATCCTCTTGACTCTTGGTTCATACGCTCAACATCGTGCAAGGAACGTATGGTTGAGCTGAACAAGACGATTAACTGGAAACCAGAGTCGACAGGTACCGGTCGTTTTGGCAAATGGCTTGAGAATCTTAATGACTGGAACCTCTCACGCTCACGCTATTGGGGCACTCCACTTCCAATATGGAGAAACCGAGATACGCATGAGGAAATATGTATCGGGTCCCTCGAGCAACTTTATGACGAGATAGAGAAGTCTGTAGCCGCAGGCATAATGGAGTCAAACCCTCTGAAGGAGAAAGGGTTCATCCCTGGTGATATGAGCCAGGAGAATTATGACCGCATTGATATTCATCGTCCATATGTCGACTATATCAAACTTGTCAGTGAGAGCGGTAATGTGATGACACGTGAGCTTGACCTCATTGATGTGTGGTTCGATTCGGGTGCAATGCCATATGCCCAGATACATTATCCATTTGAGAACCGTGAACTTATCGACGAGAGAGGTGCATATCCTGCTGATTTCATCGCAGAGGGTGTCGACCAGACCCGTGGATGGTTCTTCACACTCCATGCAATAGCGACAATGGTGTTCGACTCTGTAGCGTATAAGAATGTAGTTTCAAACGGACTTGTGCTAGACAAGAACGGCATTAAGATGTCCAAACGACTTGGCAATGTTATAAATCCATTTGAATGCATAGAGAAATATGGAACAGATGCTGTAAGATGGTATATGATAACAAACTCTGCTCCATGGGATAATCTGTCGTTTGACCCAGATGGAGTCAAGGAGGTTACATCGTCATTCTTCATCAAGTTATATCAGGCATATTCATTCTTCACACTCTATGCCAATGTAGATGGATTCACATATGCAGAGGAGGACATACCATACGCGGAGCGCCCATACTTTGACCGTTGGCTGCTATCTGAGCTCAACTCGCTTGTAAAGGCAGTAGACAGTTCTCTTTCATCATATGAGCCCACTCCTGCAGGCAGACTTGTACAGACATTTGTTATAGACAAGTTGTCTAACTGGTACATTCGTCTCAACAAGAAACGTTTCTGGGGCGGTGGTATGACAAAAGACAAGCTATCTGCTTATCAGACGCTCTACACTTGTCTTGACACACTGAGCCGATTGATAGCGCCAGTTTCCCCCTTCTATGCCGACCGCCTATTCCTTGACCTTAATGCAGTGACAGGAAAAGACAGCTCTGAGAGTGTACATCTCGCCGATTTCCCTGTAATACACGAGGAATACGTAGATTCTGAGCTTGAGGAAGCTATGAAGCTGGCTATGCAGGTGACAACCATGGTGCTATCATTAAGGAAGAAGGTGAAGATTCCTGTTATACAGGTTCTTAAGGCTATCTCCATACCCGCTACAGACAGTACCATGCGCCAGCGTATTGAGCGTTTGAGTGAGGTCATTCTTGCAGAAACTAATGTGAAGCATTTGACATTCATTGAAGGTGATGATGTCATTCTCGTTAAGAAAGTCAAGTGTAACTTCCGTACAATGGGGAAGAAATTTGGCAAGATGATGAAGAGTGTGAACGCCGTTGTGACATCTCTGTCCCAGCAGCAGATCAGCGAATTGGAAGCAAAGGAATCAATCTTTGTGAACGTTGAGGGACAAGAGGTCTGCATAGAGCGTGCTGACGTTGAGATTATCTCGGAAGACATACCAGGATGGACAATAGCACAGGAAGGAAGCCTCACGGTGGCTCTTGACATCGAACTGACGCCAGAGCTTAAGGCTGAAGGCCTTTCACGACTTGTCATAAAACGTATCCAGAACATCAGGAAAGAAAGCGGCTTCGAGATAACAGACAGAATAGACGTTGTCTTCGAGCCATATGCCGAGCTTGAGAATGTCATCAAGACGTACGGAGAGCACATAGCATCACAGGTACTGGCAAATTCCCTGACAATAGGTGATGCAACAGACGGAAAGGAACAAGAGCTCGGAGATTTCACAGCACGGATACTTGTGAGAAAAGTAGAATGATATTTTTAGGGACAGCAAGCTTCCTGTATAAAAGGTATTATTACTGACCTGTTTATACAGGAGGCTTAATCACATAAAAACAAGAACATTAACCTGATTTAATTAACCAATACCAAGAATAATTATGGATAAGAAGAGGTACAGCGATGAGGAGCTTGAGGAGTTCCGTCAGATAATCAATGAGAAGCTGGAGAATGCCATAAACATATATAACTCCATGATGGAACAGCTTCAGAAAACGAACGAGAATGATGATAGTGATACAGCTCCTACTTATAAAGTTCTCGAAGAAGGTCTGGCTACCCAGTCGAAAGAGGAACTGATACTATTCGCACAGCGTCAGCAGAAATTTATACAAGGCCTTAAGGCTGCTCTCGTGAGAATACAGAACAAGACATACGGCATTGACCGTCTGACTGGCGAGCTGATACCTAAAGAGCGTCTGCGCATTGTACCTCATGCAACACTCAGCGTCGAATCAAAGAATGCGCGCAAGAATACAAAAAACTAATCTATCCTGTGAGTACAAATACAGCTAAACAAAAACAAGGTTTGCTTGCCATACTTCTCGTTTTGGCAATAATTGTCATTGACCAATGGATTAAGATTGAAGTGAAGACAAATATGACTCTGTACGAGAGCCGCGAGGTCACACCATGGTTTTATATATATTTTATTGAGAACAATGGTATGGCATTCGGTATGTCATTCATCAACAAGATTGTCCTGAGCCTATTCCGTTGTGCTGCCATTGTCTTGCTTTCAATATACCTGTACAGGCAAATTATTAGAGGAGCACGATGGGTTTATGTCATTCTCCTGTCAATGCTTCTGGCTGGAGCAATGGGCAATCTTCTTGACTGTATGTTTTATGGCATGATATTCACACAATCTTCTCCATTCTACACATCCTACCTCGTCCCATTCGGTGAAGGGTACTCTGGCTTTTTGACGGGGAAAGTCGTAGACATGTTCTATTTCCCGCTCATCGTGACAAACTATCCAGACTGGATGCCAATAGTTGGAGGACAGAAATTCATATTTTTCTCACCTATATTTAACTTTGCAGATGCAGCTGTCAGCTGTTCTGTAATCTCAGCATTCATTTTCTGCAGGAAAGAACTCTCAGAAATATCTCTCACACGAAAAAAGAATATTGACAATCAAAAGACTACAGATGATAAGGAAGAATAGACTACCTGTGTCGTCAGTGCTTTGGATCCTCATTCTCCTTGCCTCTTCGTGCATCTCGCGCCCATCCTATGTATTAGGAGATTCAGACTTTGAGGATGTCTTATATGATCTTCATAAGGCCCACTATCTTGATGTAGACAACAAAAACGAAAAGGATAGAGGAGCTGAACAGTATGCCTTGATGCAAAGCATATTAGAAAAGCATGGAGTGTCTGAAGCAACTTGGGACTCATCAATGGTATACTATACAAGAAATGCTGATGAGTTGTCCGATATATATAACAATCTCATGACAAAACTGTCATACGAGGCTGATGTCATGGGAGCTGGTTACTCCGAGATAATGGATTCGACTGATATATGGCAAGGAGAACAGCATTTACTGCTGACAAGCAATATTCTAAGCTCAAGCTACCAATGGGAAATCCCAACGGACACCCTGCTTGGGGCAGGTGAAAAACTGACATTCAAGTTCCTCGGACTTTTCCTTAATTCCAATGCACCACGCAGAGCCAGTGTTGTTCTGGCTATAAGACTTGGAAATGACAGCGTCATAACAAGAAACAATATCATCTCACAAACAGGCAATTATTCGATGGAAGTATCCGATATGCCCGGACTGGGTATAAAGTCCGTAGCAGGTTTGTTTATGATTCACAAACCCATCTTGTCAACTTCTGGCAGCTATGAAAATCCTGATGCAAGTCAGATACTCTCTATTACAAATATTTCTCTCATTCATGAGCCGACTATAAAGAAAGCTGATCAGAAAGAGGAAGAAAAGGCAGTAACAGATAAGGCCAACTCACTATCGGAATTACAAAACAGACCTATTCATAGAGAGATAAGAAAACCTCAAATAGGGACAAAACTTCCAGTAAAGACTCAAAATGATCTACCAATAGGAAGCCAGCGCAGAATATGATTGATATGTGACGTAAGATTGTATAGGCGCTAAAATATTCACTCTCTATAAATAATTAATGTTTCATTAATTGCATCACTCTTTCACCAACAAACTTATATAATGCCCAAAAGACCATCATCTATAGAATACAGAAAAAATCTCAAGCAGAAGATTCTTGAGGTTTCTCTTGACATGTTCCGCACCAAAGGCCTTAAGGCAGTCAAGATGGATGATATAGCGAAAAGACTAAGTATATCCAAGCGTACGCTTTACGAAATATATCCTAAGAAAGAGACCATCGCTTATGAGGCTTTGAAGACTGGATCTGAGATGCGGAGGAAAACATTAAAAGAGGCTATCGAGAAATGTGATGACATAATGGATATATTCGCTGCCTATTTCAAATCTCACATTGCTGATATAAAGAGCACAAACCCTGTTTTATTAGAGGATATAAATAATTATCCCATGGTAAAACATTATTTTGAAGCGCAAAACAAGGAACATGCGAAGTTTAGCATAGAATTCTATCAAAGGGGAAAGGCCGAAGGATATTTCATTGACAATGTCAATTACGAGATAATCAAGGAGATATCTTCTGGCACATCAAACTATATAGCAAGTAACATGCTCTATAAGAGATTCACCCCGAGTGAGATACTCCATTCAATAATCATAATGTATGTGAGAAGTGTCTGTACAGAAGAGGGAATGAAACGTATTGACAGGTTGCTCGAGACAATTTAGTCTCCCCCTACCCTTACATAAGGTCATGGCGTTGGTGGTTCTTTCTCACATGCAATATATCATTGGCGTCAATGGTTGTCTGCCAATTGACAACTTGCTTGGCTTTTTATAACAATTCATAAACTCCCCTCCATCCACTTACCTATAAGTCAGTTTATAATCAGGCGGAGCAATATTTCCTACACTCTGGATTATGATTGGTATTGTCTCTCACCTCTTTGTGAGCTACCGGCAGCAGATAAATGGATAACTACTCCCTCAGTTCCACTCTGGTGATACCTCACGTTCATGTGTGATTGACGGAGATGTAAAACAGGTCCAGTCAGACTGGAAATAATTAACGAAACACAATGTGATGATATGAAAGAAATAAAATGGGGATTTATCGGGTGTGGCGAGGTCGTGGAGAAAAAGAGTGGTCCCGCTTTCAATCTTGTCCCTGGTTCAAGAGTCGTAGCTGTCATGAGCCGCACTCAAGAGAGAGCGCAGAGCTATGCCATCAGACACAATATCAAACGCTGGTATACGGATGCGTCAGAATTGGTGAACGACCCTGAGGTCAACGCCGTATATATCGCCACTCCTCCCTCAAGCCATCCCAGTTATGCCATAATGTCGATGATGGCCGGCAAACCCGTCTATATAGAGAAACCACTCGCCTCTAGTTATGATGACTGTGCGAGAATCAATCGTGTGTCGAGAGAGACGGGTGTCCCATGCTTTGTGGCTTACTATAGGAGGTATCTGCCTTATTTCATCAAAGTCAAGGAGATCATAGAGAATCAGACGATTGGCGAGATACAGAATGTGCAGATAAGGTATTCCACTCCCCCTCGAAAAGAGGATTTGAATCCATCCTGTCTGCCATGGCGGGTAAAGCCCGAGATAGCCGGAGGTGGATATTTCTACGATATGGCAGCCCACCAGCTTGATTTCATCCAAGAGCTCTTCGGTGTCATAACCCACGCCCGGGGTTACTCTTCCAATCGGGGTCATCTATACGATGCCGAAGATACAATAAGTGCATGCTTCCAGTTTGAGAACGGCCTTCCGGGGAGCGGATCATGGTGTTTTGTCGGACATGAGTCACATATAGAAGACCGTATAGAGGTTTTAGGGACAAAAGGAACATTATGTTTCTCTGTTTTCTCTTATTCACCAATTCATCTTCATACATCCGAGGGTGTGATGACATTTGATGTCCCTAATCCTGAGTATGTACAGCTTCCTATGATAAAGGTCATAGTAGAGACCCTACAGGGCATTAACCAATGTTCCTGTACCAGTCTTTCTGCAACACCCGTCAACTGGGTAATGGACCGGATGCTAAAAAAAATATAGTCTCTCCCGCATCGATGTTAGCGATACTTGCTATTCGGCTGCGGAAAGACGCCTACGTTCAGACACAAGGAGTCATATGTTGGATTTTTTCTCGTCTTATTTTGCGATATTCAAATCAAAGACAGCTGGGCTCATACCTGAGCGTGGCCTGTCTCTCTGTAGCCTCCTGAGCCTGATTTTCTTTCTTCTCTTTCTCACCACACCAATCACCGCCGACGGCAAGAACGGAACTGACTCATTGGGTAATGGTTCGTCTGCACCAGAAGAGAGTGGGGGTATGCAAAAGATCCGCATTACAAATAACGCCGTGGACAGTATAGCCCACCCAGATGACAGCAGAGGAAAATCCAATATTCTCGGCAGTATAGCAAGAGGCATCAAGAGATTCATCGGAGAGTTCAACACATACGATACAACATACATCGAGCCACAGCACTATAAGTTTCAGGCCATGCTACAGATGTCGAGCATGTTCCAGCAGTTCACCCTCTATCAGGACGACGTGCATAAGCTCTCCCTCTCCCCCGATGTCAATACACGCATCGGCCCATACGTCGGCTACTCCCTGATTTTTCTCGGATATACCTTACAGCTTAACAATCTGTATATAGGCAATAATAAGAAGACATTCAATCTCAGTCTGTATACATCATTGATAGGAGCCGATATATTCATCAACAACAATAATAAGTTCAAGATTAAGGACATCATTTCGGCCGATGCCACCTCAGGCATCGCAGAGGCTATGTACAATGTCGAGTTCGGGGGCTTCAATGTCAATTATTGGGGGTTCAACACATATTACATATTCAATCACAGGCGTCATGGATACCCAGCCGCATATAACCAGAGCACATGCCAGAAACGTTCGGCAGGATCGCCACTGGTAGGTTTCGGCTTCGGCAGATACAACATGGAGATGGACTGGCAGCAGCTTGACAATCTCATCGCCCACCATGTCCCCAGCTACACACCACAATTCGCCGACGGCAGCTACACCGAGAGCGTGAAATACGACAGATACTCGCTCTATGGCGGATACTCATATAACTGGGTCTTTGCCCGTAACTGGATGATGGGCGGGTCTGCCACACTTGCTCTCAGTTATAACAAGGGCGGCAGCGAGACCTTCAGGCTCGACAATATATTCAGGGATTTCAAATTCGACAACCTCCGCGTTGATGGTATCAGCCGCCTAGCAGTTGTATGGAACAATACACGCCTCTTCGCCGGACTGATGGCGAAGGTCGACTCGTATACCTATTCAAAGGCCAGATTCAAGGTGAACAATATCAACGCAAGCATAAATATATATGCCGGACTAAACTTCGGGAAGAAAAAACAATACCGTACGAACGGCCGGTTATTTGAGTTCTGACCCCCCTCATGGATACAACTTTTCCTCATATCTCTCATGAGCGTCATCATGCCCCCATAATCATGCTCCCCTGACCAAAGTCACACTCTCACACTCTCACACTCTCACACACTCTCTAATCCCACCTTTCAGACACCATGCCATACCGCCTGCTCCTCATCTTACCGCTGCTTCTCTCTCCATCTCTATCCACAGCAGCCAGTAATATCACCTATACAGCCCGAGACAGCATCAAGATCACTAAGGTCCTGACCGATGCCTGTGATGTGCGTCCATCCAATCCCATCGTCCATCTCGCACGCAAATTCCTCGGATGCCCGTTTGTCGAGAAGACATTGGAGCGGAACCCAGTGGAGCACCTTGTTGTCAACTGCCACGCATTCGACTGCACCACATACGTAGAGACCGTGCTCGCCATGTCTCTATGCCTCGAACGCGGTGAGACAACACTCTCTGCGTTCTTGAGCGCCCTCCGGTCCGTCAGATACTATCGTGACCACATAAGCTACGCCACGCGCAAGCACTATTTCTCCTCGTGGATTCTCGACAACACGCGGCAGGGATTCGTCCGTGAGGTCGACCTTGACAGTGCCATGGCAGAATCCTCTGCCTTTATCGCCCGTAAGACACTGTCCCTTAATTACATGTCGGCTCATAGGTCTCAATATCCCATGATGGCGAGGGAGAGGGGGAGCGTATACAGCATAAGGGAGGTTGAGCGACAGCTGACGGGGCTAACCACGGCCTATATTCCCAAATCTGCTTTGCGTAACACACCTCAGAACAATATTTATCTGAAGCGGTGCATACACGACGGCGACATAATAGCCATTGTCACCTCCATTTCCGGCCTTGATGTCTCTCACCTCGGTATAGCTGTCTGGCATGGAGAGACCCTCCACCTCATCAACGCGTCACAGGTGCACATGAAAGTCGTCGAGGAGCCCATGACACTCTTTGACTATATGCAGCGCCATTCGAAACAAATGGGAATAAGAATTATCAGAATGATACGTTAATTTAATATTTAACTCGCTAAAATTCAACAACTTAATTTAAGATTTGCTTATGATTACTTAACTAGATAAAATTGGTCAAGTCGTCGAAAATCAGTAATTTTATAGTGTACCAAGCCATAAAGATTTACATGAATATTTCAGACTCACTAGACCAATATGCGGATATCTGCAGAGATGCCATTAAGAAATCTTCTGCAAAGTTAAACAAAAGATTTGAGAATCTACTCATTAAGATATTGTTATTATACATGATTATCCCAAGAAAGATAAATTTCACCCAGATGGAGCGGTATGGCCGCCTGATAAAATCAGCGATTTGCTCCGGTGTGCGGTCATCAAGAAGTCTGTCCTTCATGATGTCAGGACGCACATATTTGTTGACTCCGTCAGAACAGAGAAAAATAAGGTTCATCCGACATTTCGAGTGATAGATTGTAGATAATTGTAAAAATAGAAGAAAACTGCTGAACTTATTGTATATTTGAATAACCACAAACAAATATACCACCATGAACAGCAGTTTTCTATATCACGCTTGGGGGCTTTACAGCATCGAATGTACCAAAGAGGAGTACAAAGGTAATACAATTATCCTACATGTCCAAAGCAAAAAGCGATTATCCGTATGCCCGAAGTGCGGAAAGCGCCATTTATTCAAGAATGGGTACCGTTTCAGAGACTTTATTGGTCTTCCCATAGGTGGAAAGAAAGTGATAATCCGCATGAAGGTACAACGCTACAAATGCAAGAATGAAGAATGCGACTATGACCAGCAGGAGAATATACCATTTGCCACAGGCAGCCGCTCATACACCCATCGCTTTGCAAAGTATGTGGTAGAACTACTCCGCGGCATGACATTGCAGGATGTTGCCAACCATCTTAATGTGTCATGGGACACAGTAAAGGAGATTCACTCCATCTATCTTGAGCGCCATTATAGTCCGCCTTCCCTGAAAGGAGTAGTGAACATCGGCATTGATGAGTTTGCTGTGAGGAAAGGTCACATATACAAGACCATTGTCGTAGATCTTGACACGGGAAGGATTCTCTATGTGGGTGACGGAAAGGGAGTTGACGCACTTGACAAGTTCTGGAAGAGAGTCAAGCGGCATAAGGTGAAGATTGAGCATGTCGCTACAGATCTGTCTGTCGCCTTCATCGCCTCTGTCCTTGAGAACTGTCCCGGTGCCGTGCATGTCTTCGATCATTTTCATGTTGTAAAGTTGATGAATGATCATCTGGATGATATAAGAAGAAAGGTGTATGCAATGGAGAAGGATGTCAACAAACGTAAAGTCCTCAAGGGAACTAGATACCTGCTCCTTGGAAATGGAGAGGATATCTTTGACCAGCAGCATAAGACCAGACTTGACAATGCCCTTGCCATGAACGAGGCACTCTCGAAGGCCTACTATCTGAAGGAACAACTCAGAGAAATCTGGTCGCAGATAAGCAAGTAAGAAGCAGAAGCCGTACTTGATGATTGGGTAAAGCAGGCCAGAGAAAGCAAGATTCCACAGCTCATGAGGATGGCCGCAACATTACTCGCTCCCAGGAGAGGCATACTGGCATGGTATGATTCTCATATCTCAACGGGAAAAGTAGAGGGTATCAATAACAAGATCATTAGTGTCCCGTTAAAATCGGGATCAGTTAAATATTAATCAAATA